>Ga0181612_137314_pt1 | contig 12186 bp, 19 predicted proteins | sample HoacroProtozoa21_FD_119630 | JGI IMG/M metagenome (GOLD analysis project Ga0181612, IMG submission 119630) | Hoatzin crop microbial communities from Cojedes, Venezuel. Combined Assembly of Gp0051906, Gp0051904, Gp0051908
GAAGGACAAGCATCCAGGTGAGAGTATGGTGGGTGCTTATTCAAGACCCTCGAACATACACCAGTGCTCCAGCTCCCAGCCCTGCCAGCAAAGGCTCTTAAGAGCTTAATTGTAGGATAAAAGAGGAAAGCACCATAAATCAGAAGACACTTTCTCTTTGTGCCTTTTCACCACGTTCCTCGGGAGGCAGGGAGCCTCGGCCTCCACTGAGCTGGGAGCTCAGAGCCAGCGGTCACGACTACGTGACACTGAGGCGGTGGGGTGGCAGACCCCAGGCTGCAGAAGACTGTCAAGGTGAGGGTACAAGCCAAGGGCAGAGCACTCATGAAACGAGGGCGTTTAGACAGAAACTTGTGGAGTGTTTTGAGTGATGGGCAGTAAGGAAACCATCTCTCTGCATCCACAGCAAGGTCTCTCGGTCACAGCATGAAGTGGCTGAGCGTACCCTGGCACCAAGAGAAAACAACTCTGGAGAAAAGATGCTGCAAGGGGTGACAGAGCAACCCGTCTGCTGTGGAGCCCACGGGGCGTCATTACCTCTGAGCTGAGCAATGGTCTGTGCTGCTGGTAACGCACGATGCATTACCACACAAACTTCACGGAAAGAGATGTTCTTGCAGGCTGAAGTAACACTTGGGTGATTCCTGTCCCTGCAGCTGAACAGCACTACCATATCCTGGAGACACCAGCTGCCACAGCGCAACAAGGGCAGGCAGAGAGATCCTGACTGCCCAGGTCACAGCAAACCCTGGAATTCCCAGATCTGCTTCCCCAGATCCACAGCGGGTGCAGGAGAAGCAGCCCTACAGCATCTGGTCCACAGGCAGCCCCGCACCCTCTCCCCACAGGCAGTCACCAAAAGCCTGGTTCCAGAAACGTTTTCAGGTGGCATCGAGGGCACCTCATCAGCCAAAGCTGCCACAAACCCACACTCCACTTCCTCCCCTGAAACCCCAATTAGGCTGTAATCAGATAACCCTCCTGCACTCACACCCAGCTGGGGCGCGGTGCCGAGGTGGTCAGGCAGACTACGGACAGAAATCGCACGCAGAAGAAGTTGCCACGTAGTCGCAGGCCCCAAGGTGGTCAGAGATGTGGCTCCTCTGTGCCACCAGCAGCCGCAGCAGCGATGCTCCGCAGGAAATCATCCAGCACGGCACCAGGTCGTGCACCAACAACCACAGCACGTTCCCCCCCTCCACCTTCTCCTCTTGCAACCGGCAAACCTCCCTGTTAATGCCAGCACCAGCTAAACAGCTCCTGTCACCACGTCACCTCTTGGCTCTCGCCTGCGCAGCCACCCTGTGAACCAGATCACGCAGCTCATCGGGGTTCGAAATGTCACCTTTCAGCTGTGCCATCACCACCAAAGGTGCTGTGTGGGGGGAGAGGAGGGTGGGTAAAGCTGGCACCGCTACCTAAATAACTGCTTGTTAAACCACAGCTTAAGGTCAGGGCTTCGGGACTCTCAGCGTTTGCAACCAAGACTGACTCAGGGTAATCCCGTACCCTCACCGCATGCTGCACCGACACGCAGCTCGGGGAGCCATGCTGCAGCCACGGCAGGGAGCCGAGCCGGCCTAAAAACCCACCTTCTGGGAGCTTTCTCAGGCTGAACCTGGTTCTCCATCACTTGTAGCCCCACAACAGCCATGCCAGCAAAACTCAGGTGCGTGCAATGCTGCACGGGGCTAAAAAAGAGCAGGCGGAGTATTTGAAAGCAGCAATGTCATCAAAGGCTTTGCAGCCTGAAACAACAGCCTGGGTAATTTGCATCACCCCACACTTCACAGGCTGAATTTGCCTTGAAGATCTGTCTTTCTGCACCAGAAACACAAGCAAGCGCCCTGCAGCCCTCGGCAAACCCCGCGCAGGTTAGGGCTCCCGACGCCGGACCGCCAGCGGGACACGAGCTCTGACACTGTTCGCACGCAGGGTTTTGAGCGCCGTGTTACTACGCCTGCCTGACACTAGCCACTCATAAGACCCTTTTTCCAGTTGGCTCAGAGTGTAACCATCGGAGCTGAAGTTTCCATGCTCGGTGCCTGCCTCAGCCCAAATTCTTTCGGAAATCTTTAGCCAAACCAGCTCGGCTACTTGTGAGAATGAGGCTAGGAAACAAGATCGTGGCTGACCCTTGTTAGAAAACACACTTACAACCTTTTCCTTGAGCTAATCTAGCAACTGCAAATCCTGGAAAGGGGATCTGAGATTTTGCTGCAGAATAACCTTTTTAACAGAGAGTTTTCCTGTCCTACTAGAAATCTGTCCACACTTGGCCAAGCTATAAACATCTGAAATACAGCAGTTTTTCCATATTCAGTAGGAATTCATTTCAGCAGCTAAAACCTTCTAGGATTTCACCTCCCTGAGCATGCTCCATCTTCCTACCTCCTTTACACCTAACCTGAGTTACACACAGCAGAGCAACTGCCCTGCTCCCACCCAGCACGTGGGGACCTCCAAAAAACGTCCTCGTACTAGCCACTGCCGCTTGCTGCGAGCTGCAGATTGGACCCACGCTCCTCCAGCCGGTGTCCAGCCTATCTGCTCCGAAGCGGAGCACACGAGAGAGGAGGGAGGAGGGATGGGATGGAAAAAATGGGAGCTGATGAATATCAGACGGCAAGCGCAGCGAAAAAGCAACTGGGAACCAGGGATGGGTTTTCTGAAGATCACGAAAACACTGTGAGCTGCAGAAGAGTCCTCCTGTTTCTTCGCATGTAGGAAAGAGGGATTTGTTCTCCAGCTGGGTGCTGGTCTGCACAAAGGGTCCTGTTTTTCTACCAGGAGGCAGTTTCCTTCGCAGAGAGCCCAGGGAGCGGGGTGGGTCGGCCAGCACGGCTGCCGCAGCACCCTCTGCGAGCGCCTGCCCGGGCTCTCGGCTGCATCCTGCACCGGGGCTGCGAGCTTTGCACCGACCCGGGCGGCAGCAGGATCCAACCCAGGCTTTCTGCAGTCATAAATCTACCTGTTTCACAGGGGGAAGGGGGCGTGGGGAGGGGGGAGAGAGAGATGGACAGAATGGGGACTTTTGTAACAGGGAGAAATTTGTGTTTCTCTGAGAACATTATATTCATGGAAAACATAAACCAACTGTCGTCAAAGTCGTCTGAGCTCAGGAAATGGAGCGGCCGGGAGAAGGCTGCCATGTGGCCGGATGTTATGTATTTCTAATTAGTGCTATACATCTTTCAGCAGCGAGTGTCCTTTTGCTGGGAAACACAACGCGCTGCCCTTGTTATTGTAACTGTCAGAGAGTGCTTAAACAGATAATCTCCAGGAAAAGTGATAAACACATCCCCTCTCCCACTAGGGTGTGCAAAACAGCAATGCCAAACCTCTATTAGGGCAACGCAACCAGCCACAGGAAATGGGAATGGGAAAAGAGCAGGCGATGAGAGGGCCAGCCGCCTCCGAGGAGGGGGATTTGCTGGAGGAAGCTTCTCGCGGCCGCTCGAGCGCCATGTGCCGAAGGAAATCCTGCGAGGGACAATCCGGGCAGAGCGAGCACCGGCCACGTGGCCTCGGCCAGGAGGGTGCTCGCGGGGACGGGGCAGGGGTCTGAAGTGAGGGCTCCCAGCTGCTCCGCTCCGAGGACGCTCGAGGCAGCGGTGGAAGTGAGCCACAGCAACCCTCGAGCTTGCAAGCAAGCAGCACACATGCTCCTACATCCATCCCAGCTGACACAACACAAGGAGTGCTGAATCTTTCGCTGTTAAAGCAAGACCAGCCAACGAGCGTTAGAGTCTCAAAGGAGACCACACTCCTTTGATTCAGGCAACCGGACTGCTCTAGCCAAGGGTCGGGAGGACTCCAGCGAGACGGTTTCCATGCCAGCCTCCCTGTCCAGACCTGGGCTGCGGCTCCAGGCAGCGGTGCTGGCAACGGGTGGCCCCAGCGCAGGCAGAGAGCAGCAGGGATGTGCTTTGCTCCCGGGGAGCAACAGCTGAACCCACCTTCCCCGGTGACACAGTAAAGGACCACACGCGAAGGCAATCAAGCGAACGAACGGGTCTCCGGACACAGTCCCGGGGATGACATAATGGGCTGGCCAGGGGACGCAGGAGGCGGAGGAGCTCGGTGAGCGCAGGGCTGCGGGCGAGCCGTGCCTAAGGCACCCGGCTGATGTGTCAGCAGCTCGGCTCGGCGGCACAGACAACTGATTCACCGGCCGGCTGCTGCCCTGCGGGGAGGAAGACAGAGGCTGGTCACCTCCAGGCTGACACCACCTGAAGGCAACTGGTTTGCTCTCTTATCGCTCAGACACAAGCGTGTTTTCCCTGTGAGTCACCCTCCGCCAGACGAAGCGTTGGCAGAGCTACCGGGCAGCCCACCGGGACCGGGATGTCTGCAGGAAGCGGGCAAGGAGAGCCGCGCTGCTGGCGCAGGCAGCCGGTCCCACCGCCGTGGAGACCGCACACAACTGCCGGGAATATCAAACAGCAAAGCCAGGGGGGTGCTCGCAGCTGCGGGGCATTTCCCCAACACCCCCTCGCAGGGGGACCTGTGAGTCACGGGCACTCCCAGCTCTCCGCTGGGAGCCGGCGAGTCACACACGCACTCATCTGCCCTCGAAAAAGCTTGGGAACCTGGAGGCACTCGCTCAGCCCTGGCAAACACCCTGCAAAGAGCCTGGGAATGGTGGGCAGCTTTGCCGGAAAGATGCTCCCCAACTCTGAATCCACAGGCAGCAGACATGACGGCAGCAGCAGCCCTACAGCCGAGCTGAACGCCACCACCTGCAGTGCACACGGCTGAATCCCTCCCAAAGCGACCTTCGGACTGCAGGAGTAACCAGGATGCCCCCAATCCACCTTCCCGTACCGAGCTCTCCCCACGGAGCGGCAGGAAGGGCCCGGGGGGTCTTGGCCGCAGCACCGGGGAACTCGCCGCACGTGTTCCCAAAGCAGCCGGGGCCGCCCAGGAGCCCGCGGCTCCCTCTGCTCTGTGCTGAAACCTGGTCTTGTCCGAGGGAGGGAGGCCTAGGAGGTGAGGAATGCCGGGGGCCTGGGGAGGATGGAGCAGCTCTCCCTGTGGAAGCCATTAGATATTCAACACTTCATTTGTTTCCAGCCGTTCTGGACTGCAGCGCTGGGCTCTAGGACGGGAGGCTCTTCTCTGACGTAACCAGGAAGCAGCTGCAAAATTAAGGAATCCCTCATGACATCATAAAAAGGGTCGATGGTTTACAGGGGAAGGTATAAAAATTAATGACATATTCCCACCCGAAGCAGCGAGCCTGCCCGAGAGCCATGCTCTGCCCGACACAAAGGGGCTGCCTGCCCACGACAGCTCTGTGCTGCCAGCTCCCTCGGCTGATCCAGGAGCTCACCTCTGGCCCTGACCATCCCCAAGCCCAGCGTCCACGCACAGGGCTGGATCCTCGCACCTGGGGTGCAGTAACCAGCTCAGTATCTGCTTCCTGACCCCGACAAACAGAGCTGGGCAATGGAATGACTTCAGAGACGGCTTTTTTGTGTACTCGGGACTGGCCAGGAGTGACCGACAAAGAATACAATTTTGAAGTGACTTGGGAGAGACAGTTCTTCATTTCCACAGGGAAAGCAGACATGTGCACAGTGTGCCCCCAGCACCCCAACTTCTCCAGCCCTGAAGACAAATGGGTCCGGCAAGAGGAGGTCAGGGCGGTGGCACACTGTCCCTCTCCACCATGCTAGGACAGAAAGAATGACATTAGCCTTGAGGACAAGCACAGAGCCATTTCCACTTGAAAAGGGAAAAGGATAGTGGTTTAAAATTAACTGCAGCCTTTTCCAGGAAATATCAGTGGAAAGAAGCAGCCATTTTTAGAAATGTTATTCTCAGAAATTTCCTGAAAAGACCCATCAGTCAAAACACAGATTGAAGCCATTTCCACTTGCACTAAGCAGCACTCGGAGCTCTCCCTCCAGGCTTGGGGTGCCTGGCCCAGCCCACAGGGCCAGGATCCCGCTCTGCACCCCTGGCCCCAGCAAGGTTACAGGAGGCAGTTTTGGAAGTGAAACACCCCACGCAGTGTCAGGAACACTCCTCCTGCCCGGGGAGCCAGCTTTCACTAGCCACATTCGCACAGAGACATGCCAGTTCCAGACCATCACAGCTGGGGCAAAGGCACCTACAGTCTCACCCACACAGGCAAAGCCTGGAGAATCGCCAGAGAAACTATTATTTCTCAGCACTGCCTTCACCAGAGCCACTCCAAGCCGCTGACGCTAGGACTTACGACACAGGCACAGCAAAATCTTCACTAACCTTAAGGCTCTGCGCGGTCCCCGGAGCTGCTGGTTCTGCTGCCAACAACTGACAGCAGTGTGAATTTGACCTGTCTGGCAGCTAAAAGGCTGGCAAACCCCAACGTGCATAACTCCTGGCTAGCTCGTAAGAAAGTATGTCTTTGCAAGCTGGCGAGACAGCTCATCAGCATGTATATAGCTCCAGACCAGGCTGGCACCAGCTGTCTCTCGCTGCGGAGGGAATATCTGCTATAGGATGCACAAGCAGGATGGGACTGAAGTGGCTGCAAGGGTGAAAGGGCCCAAAGGCGAGCTGCGTTCGGTACGTGGGAGGGCATCCGGACGAAACAGGGAACGCTGCACCAAAAGAAGATAAAACATGGATGATGGAAACATAAAGAGGCATTAGGGGCACAGCAGTGAGGCAGGACGATGCAGCCCGATACAAGAAAACCCCTGACGGCGTATCCTCTGTCTGCAACCGATCTGTCAGCCCCTCTTGCAGGAGCCAGCTGCACAGCCAGAGCCCCGAACCTCCCCTCGAAAGGGCCAGCGAGGAAAGCACGCTCCTCAGCACATGTGCTTGGGGGAGCGCGCTGCCATGGGAGCCCGGCTCGGCGCTGCGCAGCAGGCATGGCAAGCTGCTACTAGCATCCCACCCAGGAGCTGCATGCGCCCCACCATAATTGTGTCAGATGTTATTTACGACAGGGGAGGAGGTGTGAACAGGGCTTCCCAAGAGATTTACTCCAGCCTGGAGTGAAGTTTTACCAGGACAATCACAGCAAATAAAAGGCAGCCTTTTCCACCCCGCTCCTCCCCATGCTGGAGGTGGGCACGTCTCTGGCAGCGAAGGCAGACAGCCTGGAACATGCCTCCTCTGTGTGAACCCCGGTGAGCGCTTCAAGCCCGGAGTAAAAGTTAATGAGAGAAAGCGCCTGCAGACAGGCGCACTCGGAGAAAGCAGCCTTTGATGGGGCAGGAACAGCGAAGTGCCGAGCTTCCGTTTCAACACATTCACTCGCTTTGCTGCTCTTCTTTTTACAGCTTCCTGAGGGACCCGAGCGCCAGTGTGTCAGTTTGCAAAGCAAACGCCAAAACGTAAAGCGAAACCCATGCCCCTCCCCGCAGCTCCAGGGAGGGAGCAAATCCCATGGTCCTCACCCTATGCCTTCAGGCCTGACCTGCCTGCTCACCTCCAGAACCAGCCTCCTGCCACCTCCAGCGCCTGCTCAGTCCCCCAGCGCCGGGACACCCCTCCGAGAGGGGCACAGCCCAGCCGCTCTGCCTCCAGTGAAGCTTACCTAACACTTTCCATCATAAGACCCTGATTTTAGTTCCTAACCACTTTGCCAAACTTTAACCATTTAGGCTGCAATCCTTCATGCCAAAAGCTTTCTTCGACCTAAATTTATTGGGAAAATTTCATCTACAAAGGTTCAGCCATTTGCCAGAATGAGGTTAGGGAAAATATATTGTTCTTCTCAAGTTAAAAATTCTTTGACCATTTCAGCGAAATCCCTAGCACCTTCACACTTTGGAGCAAGAACCAAAAGTTTGGCAGGGGATGGCAGCGGGGTCTGGGCGTGCCTTCTGCCACCTCCGTCCACCCTGGTTTTGCCAAGGTGGGGGCCTACAGAAATCTGAGCGATCGCTATCAGACAGCTCTCACACGCCACTCCAACCAAAGCCGCAGCTGGCTCATCTGCTTGGACAAACTAGGGAAGAAGAAACCAAGCTGGTGAGACAGTGGAGAGGCAAAGGCAGGTAACAAAAGGGGGCCAAAGCAGCACAAGCTGGGTGTTAGCATGGCAGCCCGTTGTCCAGGCCCTCAGGTTCCTCTGCCGGCACCATCAGTCCTGTTCACCCCCAGCATCTCGTGCACACGGAGGACAGCAGCCCCGGATGGCCAGCGTTCCTGCCGCGGTGAATCTGGATTTACGTGCCAGCCGAGGATCCTAGACAAGGTCAGTCCCGTTCCACGGGGGAGCTCGCTTTTCTAAAAATGATGGGAATTACACGTACAAAAACCGCTACACGAACACAAAGTCAAGCGCTCAAAGGTCAGGAACACCAGACTTAGAGCTGTCTATGCAACTGCAAGTTAACTCCACCCACACTTACACATTACAAGGCAGTCCCAACGACATACTGCTTTTTCTCTCCTCAAGTTACCATTTTCAGTTGCCACAGAAAATTAACACTCCGCAGAGACCCTCCTGCAGAGCTTTCTGATGTGCTGAAGCGTGCACGTACTCAGTAAGGCTGAGGGCTGCAGGACACGGTAATGTCTGGGGGATTCAGACAGCTCAGCGCTATGCTGGTGAACTAGATTCTGTCTTTGCCTTGGTCACGAACTTCCAGGGGGATCCAGAAGTCCCCTGAACCACTCTTAACACACGGTCAGTATTTGCACGTCCCTCCCTTGTTGGCTGGCCACGGTGACACCAAGGGGATGAAATGTGCAGATGCTGGGCAACCCTGCTTTGAATACAAACAAAAGCAGCTCCTGAAGGACCATGTTTTTAGATCTCCATCGCTTGCATTTCAAGGCGAGCAGTCAAAAAGCTAGAGAACCTGTTAATTCCCTTGAGCTCAGTTCCCCATCTGCAGAGAGATACCATGCAGAAAGACACCCAAAACTGAGATGCTTTAAGGCAGAAGCCAGTGAGTTTACGCTTTCCAATCAGACTTGAACCTTCTAGGTCCTCCTGTGCTCCATGCAGCGCTGAGCACCACGATAACACTTCATCAGTGACTTCTCCGGAAAACTCCCTTGTGAAGGGAAAGGAATTTTATGAGCGAAAGGACAACGGGAAAATGGAGCCCAGGATCTCTTTGCCACATCATCATCTCATCTATCAGAGGAGGCCGTATCTGCATTACAACACACCTCAAGAGCGCGGTAGCGTTGCCGAACACAGGCTTTGAGGCTCGATCTGTTTGGAAACAATCCCTCACAACGGTCCTTGCGAGGATACAACCACATTCACCCACCCGACCTCTCGTGGTGAATGGGGACCGTGGTCTTCTGTGGAAATTTGGAAAAAATCTGCTCTGAGCAGTGCCACACAACGGGAGGTTCTCAGGTGTCAGGTGAGCAGTTCCCTACGGGAAGGGCTGCGAGCACAGGCACAAACCACGGCCCGCAGAGAAACCATTCCAGGAAGTTTAACATCCGAGCCCCCATATTAGAAAATATGATCTCAGTGCTCCAACAACTTCCATGTAGCTGGACCCCCAGGTCCCAAATCCCCATGCAGACTGCCGAACGCGCACACTCGCACTGGCTATTGAGCCCCTCTACCGCGGGACTCAGTAACTAAAAAGCCTTAACCTTCTGCGTTCATTAACGAGCATAAGACAGAACGGTTTTATGCCAAATTCCTCTTTTCCCCTGTGATTTGAGCTAGGACTGGCATGACCGTGCAGCTCCCCGCAGCTACCGCTGCTGCACCGCTTCCAGGAGGGCCATCCGCAGGGAAAAGCCGCACCCGAGGGTGGGGGGCTCAGCCCCGGGGTGCCCCAGCACCCCCTTCGTCTGCTGCCGGGAGGGCGTGAGGGAGCTGCGGGCTCCCGTACAGCCAGCGCCGCTACGTTTCCTGCAGAGATTTGAAAACCTGTTGCAGTTCCAAAGCGAGCTTCGATTTCACTGTGACCAGCAGCTCAGAGACTCATAGTTACTATACAGCCGAATAAAATATTTTTTCATAAATTTAACGCCAGCATGTCTGTGTTTGGAAACTTTGAAAATCCATGTTGTATGGTTTACTGCACTGGAAAAGGTGCCAACAGAGTTTCAAAGGAAGGGAAGTGTATAACTGTTTCCTTTCAAATGCATTTTCCAATGGGATCCATTGAGGGAAAAGGCTGGAACTAACTAAAACATTATTAAAAACTGTTATGAAAAGAGACAGAGAGATGGAAAAAGATAGACAAAAACTCCAATACGCAGCCGAAAGGGAGGGAGGGAGACAGGCACCACGAAAGGGGATATGGGCAGAAAGACACTTTGGGTGGGGAAAATGGGGCGAGACGGGGAGTTTTAACTGGCAGTCACCCTTCGTGGTTTCATATTGTTGCAGATCAATTGATCAGGATTTCAAGTGCTGCTGGCCCGGTGGCACAAGGCGAACCACAGAGTTGGCTGCAAGCGCAGCACTCGCGAACTGCTGACCTTCAGTTTTAAAACCAAAAATATTCTTTGGGAAACAGTTACACCAGGTTCCAGCCTGGGCTGCCAAGCAAAAAACAAGCACTACTAACCTGAAGTAACATCCCTATCCCTTACACCAAAGCAACAACCAGGACTAGTAACCTGAAGTAACTCCCTGGTCTGATTCAACCAGCAGTAACCGAGCGTGACATGTGTGCAGGGGCTTGGCTCTTCCCCGCTCCCTGAGTGGAGCGGTTAATTCTCCAATCGCTGACACCAGCCGTCGCGACCAGCGCGCAGGACGCAGGCACCGGCCGTCAGACCGCTCCGACGCGTTGGCCACGTTCGAGCTGTTCTAACGAAGCCTATAAATACCAAAGCGATCGGGTCCGTATAGCGTGGTCGCAGCCCAGGTCCAAAACCACTGCTCGGGCTCTAAGCAGAGCCTGGGATTTGCCACCCCGCGAGCAAAGGGGGAACCGAAAGGGGCTGACAACGTTTCATCAAATACCTCAGTGCCCCAGACACCAGGAGACTGCCAGGGTCGGGGCCCGACTGGGGACGGAGCCGGATCTCTGCTGCTCTGCCAGGCTTCAAAGAGCCAGGCTGGGGGTGGGCAGAGCTCGGCGCGCGGCTGCAGAGCTCCGGGCCTGTGGTTCTGCGGGGTGCAGTAACCGTGGGCTGTAGCACACATGTCGAGGGATGAGGGGAAAAAAATAAACAGACAGACAAAAGAATGAGGACGCTCTGCCAATTCCAATTGTGCAGCTTTTATTTTAAATGCTTATCAAGCTGAGAAAGAGCAGAGTTCTTGGAAAACAAGGTTTCCTTTCTTCCCATGCCAGTGTCGAACACCCTCAAGGACGGGTACAGCACAGGCGCTCGCTGCCGGCCGCCCTCTCCGCAGCCACCGTCCCGTCCCACCCGCCTCGGGAAGGGTTTGCAAGTAACAACCCTGGCGTTTCTGGTAAAAAGATCTCTGTGATTTTCTTTTTTTTTTTTTTTTTATTAATCTCCAATCTGGCTGGGTTCAAATTATGGCCAATTACCCACCAACACTTCTTGCTAATAAAATAAATTTTTACGGGTCCTAATTACTGCTTTCGCTGAACTGCTCTACAGGAAGCCGAGCGGCTGCGGCTCTGCAGACGGCAGCAGACAGCAGAGCGAGGCACCCGCGAGTGACTCAGAGGAGAGCAGAGGCGGGTGGAGGGGGAGCGTGCGACGCACCGGTCCATAAAACGCTGCGTGCCGCGCGCCCGGCGCTGCGGGGACGGCCATCGGGTCCCCCGTCACTCGCAGCACCCGCTACCTGTGACGCAAGGCTAAGCCTGGGGGCCAGAGCGACGGCCGCAGCGCTCCGCCGGGTATCCGCGGACGTGAACCGGCGAGCAAATTATATTTGGAAACGGCTGCATCAATCACGCGCGGCAGAGACGGAGCCGCCTCCCATCGCGGCGCGGGGGATCGGCCCTCGGAGCGGGGGTCCCCCGGCGCTGGCTGCGGGGACGGACGGGAGGCAGTTTCCCAGCCCACCTCCCACCTTGGGTTCTCGCCATTGCGGACACAGTTAATTGAAGGAGACAGAAATAGCAGAAAGGTAGAAAATTCCTCCTAAAACACGAAATATCCAGCCTGCTCCCAGCCGCACACACGCTCCCGGCCCCGAAGGGCTCCCCGAGCACGAAAACCGAGCAGGAATCCGCTTGGTGACCGCAGCCCGGCGGCAGGGAACCAGAGCCGCGCCTCCCAATGGGCCGAGGTCGCCACCGTGGCCCCGCCCACCGCCCCGCC
>Ga0181612_163199_pt1 | contig 12186 bp, 11 predicted proteins | sample HoacroProtozoa21_FD_119630 | JGI IMG/M metagenome (GOLD analysis project Ga0181612, IMG submission 119630) | Hoatzin crop microbial communities from Cojedes, Venezuel. Combined Assembly of Gp0051906, Gp0051904, Gp0051908
AGGAGAAACGGGGAGGGTTTTGCCAGCTTCTTGTTGACGGGTTTAAATTCCGTTTTTGGGTTGTTTGTTTCTTTTTTTTTTTTTTAATGATTTACGGTTCACGTACAGCGCTTCGGCCGGTGCCAGCCGTTACCTCAGGGAACGGGCGGGCGCCGAACCGATCGCCTCTGGAAGGGTTCGTTCGTTCGTGGGCTGCGGTTCGACGGCAGAAGTCGGCTGAGCTTCAACTCCTCCTCCTTAACAACATTAAAATACATTTACGTGAAAAATAATAGTCGCTGGCATAACAAAATGTTGGCTTTATTGGGGGAAAACCACCAAAAATACATTGTGCGCTTGTAAGTGGAACTGCTCTTGCTTCTGGAGCAGTAAAATAAAAGATGGTCACTTCAGGAATTTAATAACCGTGCCAACTATTAATGTTTGTTTGTAGCGTGATGGGAGATGAAATGCGTTTGGCTTCGGATGGCCCAGCTGAGCAAACGGCCCTGGTGGGTGGTTGGGAGCGGGGAAATGTGAGAGAGAAAATGGGGGGGGGAAGGAAAACGTTTGAAGAAGCAGAGCTGCAGATGTTGTTACAGGAACTCGAAGAAAGAGAAACTGCTTGGAGAAAGTAAGAACCACGCGGCGCGCTCAGCCTCTGGGGGATTTTTTGTAAAATTCTCACAGGCGAGTTGTTTGATGATATCGTCATCCGGATGGCAAAAACTTCGTCTCTCTCATGTCTCCTCATCAACCTGTGTGTGTGTAAGTTTATTATATTAAAGAAGCATCTTGGCTACAATTATAATGCCTTAATAATTATATTTGATAACACACTTATAACAGATCATAATTGGAACTATAAATAGAAATATGTAGCTATATTGAAATTATACATTAATATATTATTAAATAGAAATATAATTATATCTAGATGCTAAGTTATAGTGTATAATTATTAAGTAACACTATATTAACTATTTAAAGATTAGGAAATGGTGGAATTAATGTTATCAGCTTTGTTTCAACCCCTTTGCAAGTGCTTTTTGGTGTTGCCTTCAGTGATTGTTTTTCCCCCTGGACCTGGCTTCATTCAGAGGACAGAGTGGTAGTGCAACAAGTGTTCTAGGAGGAACCAGAGTTGTTAGGAAGTGATATGGTTGTTTGCAGGGTGTAAGATATATGCAAGTTGGGGTTTGGTAAATAAGGGTTTGCGTAAGGGCATATCAGGTCTTGGTAACTACAGGATGAGGAGAGCAGAGGAGAGAGGGTAGAAACTGTCTAGTGCTGTGAAAGGGAAAAGGATAGAATAATTTAACAGCTGGGATGGAGGGCCGGGAGTTGGTATTTATCCTGGACATACTTCCATCACCTCCAGCTGTGCTGGCTGTAGTTTATTTTGGAGCAAAATCCAGTATAATACCATGGCAGATTTCCAATCCTTATAGAACAGACAACATTGCAGTAAAAGGACTTCAGTCATTTTTGCTGTGAAACGTTTTAGGGGGTGTGTTCCTGTGTGCAGCTGTATTTACTTCATCTTAGCTATGCTATTGCAGAGAATGTTTCATCAGATACTGCTGTCTTCTGTTTTATTTTTCACGATTTTTTGGCCTGGATTTTTCAAAAAAGTAATGAACGTTTAAATCTCAGCTAGGCAAAGGCCACTTGATGAATGAATAGAAAAAATACACAGAATTTCAAGCTCCCTTAGTGAAAGAAACTGAGCTGCTGAATTTAAGTCTGATTGATCAGTATGAAATGTTTTGAGGTACGCATAACCTAATTTGTCAGTTTAAAAGTGAGAGATGTACTTAAGAGACCTGAGTCAGTGGCATTAATGACAAAGCTAAAATCAAAAGTGATTTTAAATAATTGACAATGCTTGTTGGGATTACTGTATGTTGGGACTGCTTGTCCCAGGTGTTTCTCAGCTTTGTGACATCAAGTGCTCATACCATATGTAGTGCCAAGTATTGGGGTTTTTGAGAATACAAGTTACAAGGCCTACAGCGCTAGGCCATTTATTGCACCTTGCTGAAAGTGTGTCCTGTGTTCAAAGACATGGCAAAAGAGTATAAAAATATATAAGGATACAAAGAAGAAAGAATTTCCAGGACTGTATCTTCAAAGGTAGGGTGTGCAAGCCTCTGTATCTTCAGACAGCTTTGGTTATAATTTAGCTAGGACCTTGAAAAATCTGTTCTAATGGCCTACCTATTTTATTGTGTTTATGTCTATCAATAATTTTTAGTTAAGAGAAATAAAATAGTCATTTCAGAGAAAGTTTACCATAAAAATAGACAATGTCATCTGGTAGTCAGAAGTCAGCTGGGATGAGGGAGGGTGTCAATTTCCCCCACAGAGCTCTATAGAAATCAGTAGCACAAGAAAAATTCAGTCATCTAGATGTTTTCATTGAGATGCTCTGAATGTAAATTATTTTCATTTATTCAGTTTGCAGGACTTCGTAAAAGCGAGGTGATTTTTATTTAAAAAGATAAGAAGACAAAGCTGGTTATTTGCACAGTATATCCTCTTTATAAAAGCTTTATAGTGGTATATCAAAAGTTAATTTCATGTTAGAGGAAACAAGGTGTATTTTTGAAAAAAAATATTTTCATTAAAAAGTACAGCAACTACCTCCTTCTGTGCTTTCTATTGAAAACACAGTGACTGACAGATACAGACCATGGAAATCTCTCAGCCTTTTTTAATTCACTGTAAAATACAGAGATTAATGAGAAGAAGATATGAATGTCTCTAACACATTTTGTGACAGATACCTGTGCATGCAAAGCAGTTAAAAATCCTGAAAACTCAGCAGTGACAAATTCCATCCTTTCAGGGGGATTCCACTGGCAACTGGAGAAAAGGAGGCTCAGGGGAGACCTTATCACTGTCTACAACCGCCTGAAAGGAGGTGGTAGCGAGGTGGGTGTCAGTCTCTTTTCCCAAGTGAAAAGTGATAGGATGAAAGGAAGTAGCCTCAAGTTGTGCCAGGGGAGGTTCAGACTGGATACTAGGAAAAATTTCTTCACCGAAAGGATTATCGAGCATTGGAACAGGCTGCCCAGGGAAGTGGTGGAGTCGCCATCCCTGGAGGTATTTAAAAGGCTTATGGTTATGGTTTAGTGGTGGAATTGTCAGTGCTAGGTTAATGGTTAGACTTGGTGATCTTAAGGGTCTTTTACAACCTAAATGGTTCTATGATTCGATACAGACTTAACAGTCTGACTGTTAACTTTCATTGTACACTTTTTGCTTTTATTAGCTTCAGCCAAGTTAATTTTTTACATTTAAGTAATTATATAAGGATTTTTTTATTAGCTTTGATAATACAAAATCTGGGCATTTCCAAATTCCTTAAGAGCCTACAGGATGCTATATTGTTAGAAAGAAGCTTGGGCATCACCAGAACTGGAATAGGTAAATTTACCAACAGTGCCACCGCTTGTCTTTTTGGGTGGAGACAGATAATGCTGATTTTTATCCCCCAGCTCAGGACCATATTTTTGTCCTGGAAACTATGATTGCTTTCTTAGTTGAAGTCATTGTATATATTTATTTCACTCTAGTCTGTGTAATATACTGGCTGAAGAGCTGATCCAATGTGAGTTCTTACAGATGGTCAGGGCGTCCAGGAATCTGAGGTAAGAATTAATCTAGTCACTGCTTATGTATTCTGTGTCTATCCATGCACATGATCTTGGAGAGCAAATTTCAAATGCAGTCTATCCATTTAAATTCCCCATAAATAGCTAAATTGCATGTAGTTACAGTAAGCAAATATAATGGCTATAAATGACCTTTCCCCGTTTCAGTCTAGGTATTTTTTTGGTTATGTAATTTATAAGAGTAATCAGAATTAAATATACATACCAGATGGCTTTTGAAATCACTGCTACTCTGCAGCAGCAGCTACTAAAATAAAAATAAACTGTATTAACCTACATGAATGCACATATGCTAAACAGAAAGAAAATATCTCCTCCCCAAATAAATATGAAATCAGATCACAGAATCACAGAGTGGTCGGGGTTGGAAGGGACCTCTGTGGGTCACCAAGTCCAACCCCCTGCTGAAGCAGGCTCACCCAGAGCAGGCTGCACAGGACCACGTCCAGGGGGGTCTTGAATAACTCCAGAGAAGGAGACTCCACAGCACCCCTGGGCAGCCTGGGCCAGGGCTCCGTCACCCTCAGAGGGAAGAAGTTCTTCCTCATCTTCATCTGGAGCTTCCTCTGCTTCAGTTTGTGCCCGTTGCCCCTTGTCCTGTCGCTGCGCACCACTGAAAAGACCCTGCTTTGGCAGGGGGTTGGACTAGGTGACCCACAGAGGTCCCTTCCAACCTCTACCATTCTGTGATTCTGTGAAATGTGCTTTTCTTGGGATTTTGTTTAGCTGGGCCTTGGGTGGATAAAAGTAGGTGGCCTGAGAAGACCAGCGTTCTGGCTGGTCTCATTCCTGTTCGAAATGGGTCTGCTGAAGTTCTCCCTGCTGGCGCTCTGGCAGGAAACTGCATCGCCATCAATAATTTTATTTTTTTTCCTTTCACGACACCTGCGTTACGAGCCTGTCCTCCCAGCAAACCCAGCTCCCTTCCCCCAGCCCCACCGGAGACTCGCCGCCAGTTCCAGTGTAGGATTTCTCTGACTCCCACCGAAAGCAGCGTCAGAGTCCCTCGGTGTCGGGGAGAAACCGGTGGGTTTTGCGGGTCTGCTCCCACCGCAGCCGAGCTCCCGTGCTCAAAGATGCAACGCTCTTCCGCTGCAGCCTGCTCTCCCCGGGGTCTCCGGGTCTCCCAGGAGGGCACGGAGCCCTCAGCTCGCTTGGCTGTGGTGGATGTGCCGGCTTTCCTTACAATAACGCCCGTCTGATAGATTATATGATGATAGATTTATGCGGCGCGTGCTGTTGAGAGCTTTTTAGCAGCTTTCGGAGGATATCTGCGTTTCTGGTGAGGTCCCCCGGGTGCCGGGGCAGTGCTGGAGGCACCGCCTCGCGTTCCTGGAGATGCTTCGGGAACTGCTGGGCGCCGGAGGGTCCCTGGAAAGGGAGGATCGCAGCCCCGGCACGCAGCGGCGTGAGCCAACGCCGTGCCGCCACCTCCCCGCAGCCCGGATTTGGCTGGGCTTTCCGGGGCTGGCGTTCATTTTTGGGTCCTCAGTTCACCTGTTAAAAAGTTGGACTCTGACGCCTCATTAAATGTGATGGTTGTTGTCTAAACATGCACCCTTCCCTGTAAAGCTTCTTTTAAATTCTTTTTCTAAGCATTAAATATAGCTTAGCATGAGAAAAAGCTTGCAGAGATGTTTCAGTATTAAAGCAGGGTGATTCCTACAGTCTTTCCCCCTTTTTTATTTTGTTTTGAATTGATGGGAACTGTCTGGAAAAGATAGCTGGAAAAGTTAATTTTTGAATAGAAAATGCCCCTGAAGGGGGGGGAGAGGGAAGAGAAAGAATGGTCCTTTCAAAGAATCATTGACCTAAATTGCACTTTAATGCACATACCGTGCTGTCCACACCACCTACGTGTCTCCAGGAATACTGCTAAATAACAAGCCCTAAATGTTTAGTCATTTCCTGCATCACGTTTGCAGGAGCCGGTGGCTCCGCGCGATTAGCGTGTGCCAGCGCGCCGCAGCTCCGACGGCCGCTTTCCATATCAGCAGCTGCTGGCTTTCATCTCCTTTTGGGAAAGGTGCCACCGGGGCGCGGCAGCCAGCCCCGGGTTAATATTTCAGGCGGCTTTTCCGCAGAACTTCCAGCGAAGGGCCGCGCGGACGCCTTGACGCCTCGCACTCGGGGTTTTTTTTTTCAAAGCACGCTGGGCTAAAACCCAGCTGCTGAGCGGGCAGCATCTGGGCTCGCTGGCAGGAGCCGGCTTTCTTCCTTTCTGCAGCAGGGCTTGGGAGGAGGTTGTATTTTATTTTTTTTTTTTGCATTTTCTGAAGCTGGCGCGTTTCTGGGCTGGGCGGCGAGGAGCCTGGCAGGAAATGGCAGAGGCTGCTCGCCCCGTCGCCGGGATGCCGGCGTCTCCCACCCGCTGCGGGGACCACGGTCCCGCTCGGGGGGCTCGGTGCCCTCTTACCTGGGGCTCCCTCCAGATTTCTGGAGCCATTAACTCAGCTTTTACTCAGCCTCGCAGGGAAGATGCGCTCTTACCCGGAGAGGTTTGCAGCCATCGCAGGCTGGCACCAGAGCCCAAGGAATCGAGGGCTAAATCCTCTCACTTTTTTTAAGCGTCTGCCTTCAAAATGGTGGCTGCTTCTCGCTTGAAGCTTGCGGTAACAGATGGCTGGATCTCAAAGACATTAGTTAAAAGCTATAGGGTGTTTTTCACCACATTTCTTGCTAGTTTCCCTCCTGAAAGAAGAAAAAAAAAAAAAACCCGTGTGAGAGCCCTCCAGCATGGCAGGCCAGATCTGACCGTCTGTCAGGCTTATTTTATATAAAATAATCCCTGCGCACTGCGCGGCGGCCTCCAAGCAGGCAGGGCTCCTCGCCGGGCGAGGTGCGGAGCTGCGACCCCCGGCCAAGAAGCATCCTCTTGCAGATATTTGATTTTGGGGTCTAGAGGAGGGGGGGAATCTGGCCAGAGCGCCTTTCGTAGGGGCTGTGCGGGGGCCCGGGGATTCGTGTGCGTTTTCAGGGCATAGTAAGGGCTCATGAGACAGCGCGCACCTTCTGTGCGGCCCACCAGCGCTCGCAGTCTCATTTAGCAGAGAGAACAAGCAGAAATCTCACAACTCGAGTAAGAGCATATGCTCCGGGAGACCTCGCTACATTGCATAAGCCTTCCCATTAAAGGAGCTGGCTTTGCGAGCGCAGCACATGAGTCAACAGCACAGCTAGACTTGTAACGTGGGAGTCACACCTACTCTTGGCTGCAGAATTATCCAGAGAAACAGAAGGTTAATAGGAACAAAATAAAGACTAAGGAACCCTTAAAGGTTAGTTACAGGATTGGATTCAGTTGGCAAGAGGGGAAAAAACGAAAGGAAACGGGTCAAGCCAAGGGAGAGAGAGCAGGGTAACGCAAAGCCACGTTGCCTGCCTCCTCAGGGAAGGCGGTTCAGTTTAGATCAGTTAAAATGTGATCAATAAAACATATTTTTTCCCAATTAGCTAGTTCTGGAGGGGGGTCATTATCGATCACAGAAAGAAAAAGTCACTTGACTAATGAGAAAGAGAGCGGAGCGAGCTCCGGGATGCTGGAGAAATATTAACGCTGCGTGAAAGCAGTTCTGCAAGACGGGGGACGACTCCCCAGAGCATGTAAATACAGGCAAAGCAAGCGCCCGGCCCGGAGCACCAGCAGCAACAGCGCATTCCTTGGCTTTGCTTCTGCCTTCACAGAGCCTCACTGGGGCTTGGGACATTTCAGAAATGCAAACCGAAGGGGCACATCTGCCTGCGGTACGTGGAGAGCCTGAGCATCTCTAGTGCCGGTGGAGGGTGCTGGGTGGGTGAAGCTGGGTGGCAGCTCCGGGGAAGGGACCGGCAGCGGAGGGGGAGCGGGCTCGGCTCCCGGCTCGGGTCCTGGGCTGCGCAGGCACCGGGCTCTCGCCGCTTTGACCCGTGTTCAGTGCCCAGATACCCGTAAGGCCTCGAGGCTGACGGGTCTGCTGGGGTTTGCAGAGAAGGCGGTCGCAGCTCTGCGTATCTGATCTGATCCAAACCTCACTGGAGAGGCTCCGAGTGGGCTCTGGGGCAGCATCAGGAGCCAGGGATATCCTGAACAGATGAATCCACGGCATTTCCAGTTTAGAAAGATGTTCCACTGAGCAAAACTTATCCTGATGCTGAATCCTTACTGTAGGCTGGAGCCAGTTTCCATATAAATTAATCGAGGGCACTGCATTTTTATTTTTTCAAGAATGCAGTGGCCTCGCTGGCCTCGTGAGAAGAAAAAGAAAGGATAGAGAAAGTCACGTTTAGTTTCCAGGGTGTTATCTTTGGCTTTTCCCCTGAGAAACAAGACTTCACAAGGCCAGATCTGGTGTTGCTCACGGCGTAGGCTTGCCTGCCGAAGGTTCACCTCAGTCCTAAATCAGTGCCGTAAAGTAATCGGGGATTACCAAGACGGGAGTGAAAAAACCTTGAGAGCTCAGAGCTTCTGGTCAGAGCTTATAGAAGAGCCCCACACGAGGCTGCCCTGGAATTGCTTTCCTTATTACGCTGGCTTCTTGGCTCTCCTCCACGTATACCACGGTCTAAGTGGAACATGTCCGTGGGGGAGGCGTTGGGCAACAGCAGCGGTGTTTCATCCCTCGCTCTCAGCGCTCTTGCAGAGGGAGAGATCATCTTGTGATCAAGGCACAAGACCAGGAGTCAGACGACCTGGGTTACTGCAAAGTTTGATGTGCCAACGTTCGTTAGCAGTTCTGACAGCTCCGAACGCAGAGGCGCTCGGGGGATGTGCAGGTTGCCTGCTGCCACAGACGCAGCTTATTTTGGGGTCCTTGCGCTGTGCTTGTTGCATGAATAACTGCTTATTTATGTTATTTAGTGAAATAATTTACCGGTGATGAACTGCACTGTGATGGAGTCAAAGTAGCCTTTGCCTGAAGTTTTTGAAAATGGCTGTGAAGAGTGATTTGTGCAGGAGGGACTAGTAAGGGGTAGCGGAGGGAGGAAGACAGAGCGGGTCTGAAGGGCTGGACTTCCCGTGCATCCGAGCGAGAGGGCACTTGTGCAGTGCTTGCCTCGCCGTAAAACCCTGCACTCGAGGTAATGAACATCTCATCTCTCTTCTGAAAGTCGGCCGATCACCTTTCCTCATGCAGAAATCCCACCGCACAGCGTCCGTCCTGCTGTAGGCACGCAGGGGGACACACATCCCCGTGCCCGCGTTCGTGGCGTGTGCTCAGGTCATGCCGTGCAGGAGAGACCACCGAGCATCCACCTCCCGGTGAGGCGAGCGGGGGCACGAGGTCTCACCCCGTCCCTCCCTGTCCCGGGGCTTGCCCGGACTCCAGCCACGCATCCGACCAAACGGCTCCTCCGACACACGGCCCCGCGGGGCGGGAGGAAGGCTGCCGGGGGTCCCGCGTAGTCATCGGGGAGCGACGGGGATTCTGCAGCCCAACGCCTCTCTTCCCCGAGGGGACCCCCGCCTGCGCAGAGCCCGAACGGCGGGGGGTCCCTACAGAGAGCGGAGCCTGGAGTAAATTCAGTAAATCCAATTGGCTCCTGCAACTGAAAAGCAGGCACAGAGACTTGAGGAGCTGGAAGAAGATGGAGAGGAGGGAGAAATCCCAGTGGAAGAGGCCCTGCCTGGCGCGTCAAGGCGGCGAGAGCCGAGCGGTGCTCCCCGCGCTGTGCTCCGGCTGCGGGCACCCTCCCTGCGCCGCCCGCCTCCGAGCTGCCCGTCTTGTGATCGCTCTCTTTTTTTTTTTTTAATTCTTATTATTTCAGTCCCATGATTTTGTTTTTGCTGTTCCTAATTCTTTGCCTTGGGGAAGGGAGGCAGGGAACAACACAGGATTTGTACTGCCGCGGTCTGCTGGGTGTCGCGGGCCGTGACCTGACATTTAACTGACGAGGCACTGCCATCCAGGCTGCAGAAATCAGGTTTGGTGATAAACAGCGGGTAGCGCGGTTCTCCTAACAAAGCTGTGTTTTCAGCATAACTCATGGTTTCACTTCTATTCATTTCACTAGTTCACTTCTTTCCTTCTCTTTATCCAAGCAGTGAAAATCAATCCATCGTCAGCCTAACAGCAGAAATTGTGGCATTGTGCTCACTTTGGGGCAGTTGCTAAGGCATCTTGGTGGAGTACAAGAATGTTCTTGGCCAATGGCAGGTAAAGATTAAATCCTGCATCACGCTGAGTCTCCAGGACTGAAGGGATTACATTATTTCTAGGTAGTTTTCATGGCACTGAGAGATAGAGTTTTAAACTTACACAGTGCTTTGCAAACTAAAAAGTCCCAGTGCACTTGACTGGCAGAATTTGCTGCAGAAACTGTCCACAGAGGTAAAATATGACAATTGAGTGACAGCACCGGCAATAAAAGTAAAGAAAACCCTTATATTCTGGATGCCAGGGGAGGGGGGCAGCCGGGCAGACGTACGCATGCATCTACCCACGTCGTGCACCCTCGTGAGAGACGCAAGAACGAGCACTGGTTCCTAAATTTCATCTGAGAGCAAGCGTAGAGACGGCTCCGCGTGCCCACCTGACCCGCTGCTGACCTCCTCGGTGCCAGCTTGCCCGGCTTCCCCATCTCACTTCCCCGTGGGACTCAACCTGGAAGTCTCCCCAGCTCTGAGTCACCCTGCTCCTCCGCAGCTGCCCTCGGGACGTGGCCCTCATCAGGCTCGGGGGGGGTTTCCGTGCCTTGCAGTTGGGAAGGAACAAGCGAGGACAGCGGTGGCAAGGGACGGTGGCTCACGGCTGTCCCGTCGGTGACGTGGCTGTGCTCCTGCCTCGTCTGCCACCCACCGCCGGCTCTGCTGGCATCACCGCGGCTCCGTGGCAGCGCCGAGCAGAGGACACGAGGCGCAGGGACCGTCGGGCGTGGGCGAAAGGTGGCTCTGGAGCCAGCTGAGAGCACCACAAAGGGCCGGTTGTCCTGCGGCGGGGTGGGACGGGGGCCAGGCCGTCCGTTGGCCGCTCGCGTCTTCTTCTTAGTTGGGAGCTGGAGCCCGTGCCAGAGGCAGGAGTCGGCTCCCGACACGGCAGTGCCGTCTGTTTGCGCGCTCTCCTGGCCAAGGACGAAGGCCATCGCTCCCGCCGCCTTCCAGCGCCGGTCTGGCAGGGTCTCGACGCGGTCCCCACCGTTGCCCAAACTTTAGCACGTGCTGGGGTTATGATTACAGAGCCTGGGTGAGGCTGCAGCTCCGGCACGCCACAGCCCATCGCCCGAAACTTTCTTCACCACTTTTCTCTAGAACATGCAGAATGGGAATAGAAGCTCCTGCCAGGGAATTTCCACCCCAGATCGGTAATGTTTGACTAGTGGGAACGAGATGCCAAAAGAGTAGATTTTTAAATTTTTTTTCTTTTTTTCTGGAAAGTTGGCTGGGTGGCTGTGTGAATTGGTAGTGGGTGTGGTGACCCCGGCACGGCACAAACTCCTGCTCGCAAACGTTGCTAAGTGATGAACAAAATGAGAGCCGTGGCTGGCCGTAGGAGAGGCGAGGGCCCCGCCGAAGCAAGCGCAGAATGTGCTTCCAAATTGCTTTATGGTTAAAGGAGGTTTCAGAGTTTTCTTTGCAAAGAGAAATAGAATTTATTTGTATTTAAAAAAAAAAAGTAAGAAAACCCAAACTAAAGATCTCCCACTAACTTTCTGAGGAAGTTACCTTCTGATCAAAATAGTGCGGTATCCAAAGTACACAAGGGTAAGGCAGCTCGGAGGAGGTCACGGCAGTCAGCCGAACTGGTCCTGTTACTCAGCGCTCTGACACGCTCCGAGAGGGCTTTCGCTGGAAATCTGGAGGAGGCTTCACGATGGAAGATCGGGCTAAATAAAGGTCTTCCACCTCCATAATTCCGGCAGCTGAATTTCAGCACAGTATCTAGTCACAATGTGACACGGCTTCTCACGTTGTAAAGCTAACCTCAACCCTCTCTAATTTTGGCGACGCCGAGTTGCAGCCAAAATGATTAACGGAGCAATCTCTGCTAAGGTGGGTTGTTCCTGAGGTCGCCTGCTTTGTATTTCCCCTACACCTATCTGTGAAGATTATCTGAAACGAGTCCTGGTTTTGGTTAGCTGGCAGCGGTAAAATTCATTTTTAAAAGATCTGTCTTCAGGAGGTGCCTTTTGCCGTGCGTTAGCTCCGAGCGGGCCGGGGTCTGGGCGGTGGCAAAGCCGCAGCACCAGGCTGTCCAGCTCAGCACCGTGACTTCCAGTGAAACTGGGGCTGCCAGAGGCGTTGAGCCGGTCGGGTCACGCTCCGGGCATCCTGACAGCTCCTCGCTGCTGGCTGGGAGCAACACTGGCGTTCCCAAGGGATGGCTAGCAAAAATCTGTGGATTTTAGCATTTCCGATGAGTTTTTAAAGAGCGGCCAAAACTGATGGGCTTCAGCCTGGGGATGAAAAGGGATGTTTCTACTGGAGAGAGTCCAGTGGAGGGCTACGAGGATGGTGAGGGGACTGGAGCATCTCTCCTGTGAGGAGAGGCTGAGGGAGCTGGGCTTGTTCAGCCTGGAGAAGAGAAGGCTGAGAGGGGACCTTATAAATGCC
>Ga0181612_122284_pt1 | contig 12185 bp, 8 predicted proteins | sample HoacroProtozoa21_FD_119630 | JGI IMG/M metagenome (GOLD analysis project Ga0181612, IMG submission 119630) | Hoatzin crop microbial communities from Cojedes, Venezuel. Combined Assembly of Gp0051906, Gp0051904, Gp0051908
AATCTAAACCTCCCCTGATGCAGCTTGAGGCTGTTGCCTCTTGTCCTATCGCTAGTTACTATGGAGAAGAGACCAACGTTGGCCTCACTACAACCTCCTTTCAGGTAGTTGTAGAGAGCAATAAGGTCCCCCCTCAGCCTCCTCTTCTCCAGACTGAACAGCCCCAGCTCCCTCAACTGCTCCTCATAAGACTTGTGCTCTAGAACCCCTCACCAGCCTCGTTGCCCTTCTCTGGACACACTCCAGCACCTTAATGTCTTTCTTGTAGCGAGGGACCCAAAAATGAAGACAGTACTCAAGGTGTGGCCTCATCAGTGCTGAGTATAGGGCGATGATCGCTGCCCTACTCCTGCTGTCCACACTATTCCTGATACAAGCTAGGATGCCGACGGCCTTCTTGGCCACCTGGGCACACTGCTGGCTCATGGTTAACCTGTCGTCCACTAGGACACCCAGGTCCCTCTCCACAGAGCTGCTCTCCAGCAGATCCGCCCCAAGCCTGTGAAACGGAGATTACACGGCGTTTAGAGTGAAAGTCAGTGACTCTCCTGTGATTGTGCCCTCCGGTACAGCATACAGGACAGCCCTGCGTAAGGACTTTGTGTGTCAATGCTATGCCTAAATGCCTTGCAGACCTGAAGTGCAAGTAGATGCATAGGTAGAGAAATAAACTGATATGGGAAAGAGAATAATTGCATTTGATGTTTTTTGACAAATTCTTCTTGAACTTGGTTCTGTATAGTGTGCAAAATGTAGGTATGGGTTAACAGCTTATAGATGCTGTGGAATAGCTCAGAATTCCCTGCAGCAGAGGGAGAGTGGAGGAGCAGGAGAGAGGTGCCAACGTACAATGAGTGGTTGGATTTGGGAAAGAAATAGTATAAAAAGCTTAAGGTTCCTTAGGGAGCACTGATTATCATTTATGTGACATCCTTTCTGTGGTAAACTGAAGATGCTTTGAAGGGTCAGGGTAAATCTGATATGGTTTGATAAACACCGGAAAATTTTGGAAAGATGAACTAAATCATCTTGCTGGTGTTTACACTGTCTCTCCTTTAGTTAAATTCACTTTCAAAGAAGTTGCACAGAAGGTAATATAAGGGACAATGCCTTCTGTCCTGTTATCTGTCAGTAGGTCTTTTATTTCTTCCCACTGCAAGCCATCCCGCTCTCCTATTTTTTTTTCCTCCCTACTTCCAATGATTGACTAGTCTAAAACGACTGCACCTAAGCCTTTCTTGTTGGGAGTTTGGTCTGAGTTATGAGCAAAGTGAGAGCACTACAGTTGGACCCAAAAATCGGAGTTAAAACATGAGGGGGGAGCCAGGCTTTGAAAGCGCATCTTCAAAAATGCGTCGGTTGAATGTATCTGCGTAATAAGGAGCTGCACAACACACAGACGTGCTCTCTAAACGGCCACCTGTCCTTGAAAGTGGTAGCGATGAGGCTGTGCAGTCACAGTCATTTCAACCCCAAATTACGTGCCTGAGTGCAGGGAGCCCATCTTTGGTCTCCGACGATTCAGTGGAAGGGTGTTTAGGATGTGGTTACCTAGGACTGCCGGCAGCAGGTGTGGTGAGACAGGAGGTCTCGTCCAGTTGCTGTGTTGGCAGACGATGCAGGTTTTGAAGCCTGCAAGACTGCAGACACTTCTGTGGGTAGCTGCTTTAGAAACATACAATGTCCTCTACATACCTGTCGGCAGTTAGTAAGTATTTAGTAGCTCCCTTTTGTATTACTATCACAAATTTAAAACAAACAGAACTGATTTGAAAGATGAAGCCACGTGATTTGTATTTCTCTAAATTCATACATTTCTCTTGAAAAGTAGACCTACTTAAAATGAAAAATGTGGCACTTTGTTAATAAATTCCTCAGTTTAGTTTACTAAACTAGATAGTTCAAAGTAAATAAAAAAGGTTTTTTTAAGTACGAACTGATGAAAGTTCAAGGGGAACCGACAGAACTGGCCACGTTACTAGCTGAGCACTTGGAGCTAGAGTAAGCTGAAGAAGCATTTGGATAGGGGTCTACTGTAGAGCCAGAGATTTTTTTTATTATTATTATTATTTTATTGTAGTCGTTTGACTTCAGTTCAATGCTTACGCTTGGAAAAAAGTAGAATGGTTTATTTTCTCTTTCAGTGTATGAATAAAAATGAGGTATGAGATGATGAGAAGTACTATTCATAAAGTGCAAAAGGGCTTGGTGATGAGAAACGATCAATATTATCTCTAGCTACTGAGTTCAGCCACGTGCGCCCAGTAAATCAGTTCACTCCTAAATGCAAAATGTGGTTAGATAAGCTTATTTACATGTCTGTAGCATAGAAGATTGCTTTATTTAGTAGAGGATAAAGACACAACTGGTGGTTAGAGCGTGGAACGGAGGGAAGTACGACTTCGTGTGGATTGGAGCGGTAGTTGGACAACATACGTAACCCGGCTAGAAAATTGGATAAGGTCAGCCAGGAGTAACTGAAATGCTTTGATGACTAATGTGCACAAACCTTGGCAGCAAAACAGAAGAACTAAAGCAATTGTTGTTGGTATGCAAGTAGATTTTTACAGCTTTACCGGAAATATGGCTGTGGCAGGCAAAGATGGAACAGAAATATTACAAGGCATGCGCTCATCAGGAATAGTAGGAATAAAAAGTAAAGTTGAATGTGAAATAGCTTTGTATGTTTATGATGAAACTACGAACAAAACCAGCTGACTTGGATTCACGATTTTGGGCACAAGGGGAAAAAATACTATTTAAATGGTAAAACCCTGGCTGGTGTATGGCAGATAATTTTTCAGCATACAGTCTCTGAAAAAATAAAAAGTGGTGGTATTTTCGGTGTAGTTCTGGTAGACAGTAAGACATGTTGTGGTGGATTTCAGGGCCTTCTTCTGTGAGCTCCACGTGTAGTAGTGACTGCTTTAGTTACCTAGAAAGTGCAGAAGATGAAGTGGTCAAAGCGAGCCATGAGGACAGCATGGTTATTGAAGATCAGCATCTTACTACGCTCCATGGTGAAACAATACCTGTCTTAAGTTTCTGGGATAGAGGACCGAGTAGAAGTTGGAGAAAGGCCCACTGGCTAATGGGAAGGAGCACATGGAAGTGAAAATCACTGCCGTTTTCTGAAGGTGACAGCTGATGACAAACCCACTAACCCTCCTGTTAGCGTCCTAGTTTGGATGTAAAAGCAGGGTCAGGAGATTCAATTTCTAAATCTCGCAGCCCAGGCTCACAATCGCACAGGCAGGAGAAGACATCATCTGAATGACACTGGAGATGTGTCTGTTCCCTGCACAATATGGCAGCAGCAGGAGCAAAGATGATTGCATGATGAAGGAATGATTCACAGCCAGCGGTGGGGTCTTGTTTAGTGCCACTGTAGAAAGTTTTGATGTCACCCTTGTAACACCATGTGCAACTCCGATAAGACATCTCCAAAAACCATGAACCGGAGCCTGGAGCAGGCTCAAAAAAAACCTGCTAAAATAAGCAAGGGTCTCAATGGTCTGTTTTATGAGAAAAGGCTAAGAGAACTTGCCTTGTTTAGCCTAATGAAATTAAAGAAAAATAAGTATATAAAGGGGCTAAACACTAGGGTTGGAGGAGATAAAAAAATAACATTGATTTAAGATCCATTCAAATAAAATCAAGCTGCAAATTAGCTGTGTGCTGTTATCCATTGGAGAAACGAGCCTTCCAGGAGACTGTAGTTGGGGAAGAAGGCGCCTGAGTGATTTTAAAGTGGATACTAGAAAGTTTATGAGTAGTATTTAATGACATGTTTCCTGTGGCAGCACTGGATTGAATTTGATGAGACAGCACAATCCTACCTGTCCTAGATTTTAATGAAAATCTCTCATTGCTTTCAAAAATGTGAAATGGTGGTTGGGTGCATTTTAATTTTATTCCAGTTTCGATCTGGAAGCAGCTTGATTTTAAGAAAAGGAAAAACACCAGAAACTGGTCATGTGGCGAGTAAGAGGCATCATTCACCATTTTTTAGAAAAATAAAAAAATGTATAAAATTAATAATTCACTAAAAGCATGTTTAGACAGATATGTCGGCATGGGGAGTAGGTGTGTCATATCGTTTGTGAACAGCGACAGAACTGTTCTGGGTTGAGCTGATTGTGATGACCTCCTGAGAAACAGCCTTTCGTCTAGAAGGCAATCGTTTGTTTGCCTTTTTGGATCATCAGTTTAGATGCTTCTGTGACCTTGGTGAAACCAGCGTGACTCCCAAGAACAGAATCCACGCATCTGGTTTTCCGGTTGTAACTCTAATCATGAAACATAAATGGTGCAGGTGATTGTTTTGTTTCTTTGCTTTTAAAACTTGTTTAATCTGCAATAATAAATAGTCTAGAAGCAATACTAGATTTTACAATCATTGGGTTATTATTCTTCTGCATGTTTTTTATAGCCAGTTTAATATGACCTGATGTGATTTGCATCTGTTGTGGAGGGAGCATGTATTTCATTTTAATGACTTTATTGGTTAGTTTGACAATTGATAGATTAAATCTTGTTAAATAATGTAGGATGAGAACAGGCCTAACTTGAATGTTGATAGCAAGATTCCTTTTTCAGTACTGGAAAGTTAAGTTGATTATTGCAACAAATACAGTTCCAGGATTTTTTTTCCCCAAAATCTGATAGACCTCTTGGTGATTTCTGAAGAATACAGCAAAAGCTGGAATTAACAGAGCAGAAGCATATGTCCTAAATTTTTACATCAACGTGTAGATGTGGCACTTCGGGACATGGTTTAGCAGGTATGGTGGTGTTGGGTGGATGGTTGGACTTGATGATCTTAGAGGTTTTTCCAACCTGTGATTCTATGATTCTATGATATATCTGATTCACAGATTCAGATCTTGGGCATTGTTTTTTTTAAATAGTCAATAAACTAACAATGTTAAAGTGTATGCATTTTTTTTAAATTAATTGACCGGCATTTTTGCAACTGTTGCCACACGCATTGAGAGGTGTGACGCTGTTTTTTTTGTGGAAAATAGAATCTTTGTACTTGCAGAGCCGACGTTCAGTTTTCACTTCACTAAATTTACTCATCCAGGTGAGCGACTACTACTGTGAACATGTGCTTTTCAGTGCGACGTTGAACCTTTGTTCCTTTGAACTACAAAAAGCGTAAACAAAGTTTTCGGATCAAATCTCCTGTTTGACCTCCAGACAAACCAGCCACCACATTTCATGCAAATTTTAGGTAAGAAATGCAGACAATTCATCATACAGGACAGTCTACAGATATCTTAATCTGATTAGTCTGTATGAGTATCCTGAAAGGATTGTCCTAAAAATGAAGTGGAGTAGAGATACACCTTTGCTGTAGAGAGATGCAGATTTCTATCTGCTCTCTCTCGTGTCCTCCTGTGTCAAGCAGCTTCCACATCCGATGTCCGGTTTGCGGTTATGGAGTGGTTTGCAAGCCTGTAGTAGTGACTGATATTTTATTGCTATCTATTATTTATGCTACCCTTTTGCCAGGTACTGTGCAAAAAGATGGAATGAATTTTCCTCAAGGAAGACAGGATATGGTTATAGAGTCGTAGGGAGGGTAAGAGAGACAATGAAAGAAATCTCGATTTATTTTATATATATATATATATATATTTTTATATCTGCCCAATCAAATATAATGTTTCCTTGGCATGCTGGTTCCAGAACCAGCTGTCTGTCTGTCATCTCTGGTTTCTGGTTGTACTGCAGGCTGTCAAGCCTAGTGCTTCTGACTAAATTCCCTCAGTCACTAGTAACGTTCCTCGTCTCTTCTGCTTTCTCCTCTGCTTACCAGCCTCCCCTGATGGCACAGGCCTGGCTTCCAACTTGGAGACCAACTTGATCAGGTTTCCTCTGGGATATCTTTATCCTAATTGACCTGAGCGTGTTTGCAGCATGAGCTGCAGTGCTCCCCAGCCTGAGAACATGACCCCAAGGTGTCCACAACAATTCTGCACAGAGCTGGCGTTAAGGGAGCGCTGCTTGTGCACTTGGGTTTCACTTGTCGGGTGCTTATAGGTTGTAGGCAGGGAGTCATCGACACAGGAAAGCCCTTAACAACTGCCTGAGAAATACACGGAGTGTTTATAATTCAGTGTACTTCCACAGCATTGCCATGCCCTTGACAATTGGTTACTATGTGTAATTATAGCATAATGTAATTATTCCACTAGTCGTCTTTATCATTCTGTAGTATGGGAAGTAATAAAGTCTGCTGTGATTCATTTCTCAGTGGAAACAGCCATCTTTGTAAGCATACTACTGAGCAGGAGAAGATACTGCTGTGGTAAAATCAAACAGACAGGGTTTATTCTCCCCACCCCCCTGCATCCCGAGGGTTTTACTAATAGCTTACTTAAAAGCAGGTACTTGATTTAATCCTGTCAGTGCTATTTTGCATCTCTGTACAGAAGAAGGATGGCCCGAGATAAATCAATAACGGAGGAAGCGATGATGATGGTTTAGGGATGAGGCTTAGTTACAGGAAATGGGATAACAGAGATTATCAGTAGCAATTTCAGTTTATCAGGGATGTGTTACGAGGAATCCTTGTCCAACATTGCTAGGGCAATTTATTAACTCGTTGATCCATGCCCATATATTTCTGAATCCTTTGTTTCCCTTGTGCCTTTTGCTTTATTGATTTCATTATACGTCCTTGCACTTCATCTGGAAGTCAAACGTATGACGTTTTTGTTATCATTTGTGGTGTCACGGTACGTGTGAGCCCCCAGTGTTGAGATCATTTTCTTCCCTGCCTCTCCCTTTGTCCCCCACTCTGTTTTGAAGAGAGAAATTCCAGAGTGGGGCTGCGCTCCCCGTTTAGGTTCAGGCTCTGTTTTGCCTCCAACACAAGATGCCTTGTCAGAGGTTTTGGGAGACTGGTCAAGGGCTCTTGCCTTCCCTGTGTGGTTTCTGCCGGTTGTGGGTTTGCATCATTCAGTACGTCTTGAGAGTCGATTCACGCATCCATCTCCTTTCCCAGTCACTAGGAAAAACGGAGTAAAGGAGATCCTCAGGGGTTAGGTAGGGTATGTGTGTCTGTACGTCTTCTTCCCTTTCCCTCTCCTTGTACCACCATGTACAGATTCAATACTGTGCTAATCGGCATCTGGCTCAGTCTACTCCATCCAGTTGTTTCTCCTGACAACGTCAAGCCAGAGGTCGGAGGCGTTTTCCAAGCGTTGAAAACGTGGGCTCGTTTCAGAGCTGGGAGGATGGTTGGCTCTCCTGCTGTCGGTGACAGGGCAAACTGGTGATGGGAACCCCAGTTACCCCGGCTGTTTGTCAGGCCAGGAGGGACCAACACGGGGAACTCGGAAAGGTGGCTGGAGGGACACGGTTCAGCTGCAAGCCAGGGCAGAGCATGGCTTGCATCGTGGTGATGTTTTACTTTGCTTTGGGGTGTGGTTGTCCTACGACGGGGCTGGCCTTTGCCACAGCTTGGCTGGAGGGCCGAGGTACTGACACGGTGGGTCCTGTCTGAAGCAGCTTTTTGACCAAAAGCTTTGGGCAGAGAAACTAAGTTAGGAAGAACAAGAGTGGGTCACTAGAGAGTAGAGAAAGGCCACCATTGGGAGCAGTGGGAAGAATTACATGAGTTGCTACTTTCTTCACAAATTGTGTTTTATACTGTCTTTACTTCTGCTTCTGAGCTAGAAATCTAGGAAAGTGGTTAGAGAGTTGAAACATGGGAAATCAAGTAATTGAATATTTGGAATGGAAGAAGAAAAAGCAAGAGCTGAGTGGTGCAGCAGGAATATCCTTTCAGATCATTTACTTCTGTTGGAGTCACTGGAGATTTTCAGGGTGATCGTGGGGTTTGGTATTAAGTAGCTATTAGGTGCATTACTTTTAAAGAAGATAAAACTGGGTAAGAGAAGCAGGCAGCACATCAGCCTTCTCAGAGATCGGCTGTTCACAACAGTGATTGGACATAGTTGGCAGTGCTTGCAGGACTCCCACTGAGATGAATATGGTATGTAAAAATACGTATCTGAGGGCAATACTGATTATTTACTCAAAGCATGTGAGATACCATAAAAAATGAAATGGAAGATGAATATGAAATGACACAAATCTCAGTAGCAAATCCGGCTATAGTGTTTGGGAACCTTTTACTGCCTTCAGACTTTCACAGGGAAGTCCTCTGCTTCGCCAGCCCTGGAAAGCCTGCGCAGCAATGTCTGATAGCGCATGTTTCTGTTGTCTGCTTATTGCTTCCCAAATTCTGTATTTGTATACACTGTTTCTAATCTTCCGTGTCTTCAGAAAGAAACAGCTGAATTCCTTGAAGTATAGTTGTTTGGCCCTCAAGTCTAAGAGGGTCTTTCAAGGAATATGGAAGTCTTCTGTCCCCGAGACTAGAATCTCCGCACCTTACACCAGTGTTGGCGTAACAGCAGCAACCGAACGTGACCAGAATTACTGTGCCCGCTTTGCGATGATCTGTAGATAAAGCAGCTGTGCTTTGTCAGCTCAGCATATTTTCCTGAAGCAAAGGGAGATCTTGCTCTTAGTGATTCCACCTCAGCAGGAGGAAGAATCTTTGTTCAATGCTGCATCATGCAAAGTATCGAAAGTTCGTTGAGTTCTGATTGCAAACACTGGTGATGATGGAAGGTGCTGAAGGTATGGCACAAGTTAATTTGTATAGGTGTCAAGATGAGTTACAGATTGCTACAAGAGAAGGTGTGGCTTGAAGCTGAACTTTACATGATGCAGGTGAAAGAAAACCCTCATCCCTGTTTCTCACCTCAATTTTTTGCAGAGGTGCTTTTTTTGAGAGTACAAAACAAGAAGTTTGGGGATGGCAGCCCTGCGCAACTACATCAAACATCCTAATGTTGACTAATAACAGCAATCTGTCACACAAACACATCAAAATAATTGGCTGTGCTTCATTGGTAATGTTGATCAGACTGCATGGCACTACCTTCTGTCACCAAAATGATTTACAGTAAGTGTGCAGATGTTATTTACAGTGACCTACTAATTCTTCTTGAATGAGAGACTCCATTTCTTCTTGCACATGATAAACTGGGTTCCTTTTAAAAAGAGCTCTGTTCACACTCAGCCAAAATTATTTGGAACAAGTAAGTAGTTAATTAAAATGCCTGGTGCTATGGTGCTTTCTGAAGTTTAATGTTAGCTAAATTTTGGCTGAGCTTTCTAGGAATGAAGGAGAATGCTCCTGCTGTCAGAAGAGATGTGTTATGGTCTTTTGCGAAACATACTGAACACAAAGCTTTTCCTTACTGGTATATTCTTACCGAAGTCTGCGGTAGTTCTCTTCTACTTCCATTTTAACAGTCTAGCCAAGTCCTTTACTTGCTTAATCATAATTATAATTAACTGATCACAGTGGTTTTAGGGTTTTTTTCCAGTGAATCCATTAAAAACAATGTATTTTACATTCGACTAGACTGTATACAGATACCAATTTTAGTGTTAGACTTTCATGTTCAAAAAACTGACTGAAAGCTGCAGTTTTCAATTTCCTTTGCATGACATGCACAAAAAAGTTGGAAAGAGCTGAAGTATCTAGGGAATATAAGTACTGACCACACAAAATATCTACAAATGTAACTGGTTCTTCAAGTTTACATGAAGAAAGTATCAAATAGCTATCTTTTTCACGTAGCAGTAACATAATTTGATTGGAAAAACAGCTTTTGCTTTAAATCTGCTGCAAAACCATTTCCTCTGTGGGTGTCCAATGTGATTCATTCAAATGGAAAAATAAGAAAGTTGCCTACTTCCTCTGTTGCGGTATTTTTATTTTTACTTGATGGAGTATGTAATTCCAGAGTGCTTAGGTTTCGAATTTCCAGAGGAAGCAAAAACTTCTATCATGGCTAAAATGGGGACGCAGAATAGATGACGATTGCTACCTTTTTATGCTAACTTATTTTTTCAGTAAAAGCCAAAGTGAGGCAATGAAGTATTTAAAGAATTTTGATATAGGAAAAGCACAAGTGTTCATGCATGGCTATGTCTTCGAAAATTGTGGCAGAGAGGTAGGCGTTTGCCTTAAGCAGATTTTTATCTGATTAGGATTATGGCTACTTTACATGTCTATATCATGATGGTTCTTGTTGCCATATATCACAGAATACAGAATGGTCGGAGCTGGAAGGGACCTCTGTGGGTCATCTAGTCCAACCCCCTGCTGAAGCAGGGTCACCCAGAGCAGGCTGCACAGGACCGCGTCCAAGTGGGTCTTGAATATCTCCAGAGAAGGAGACTCCACAGCCTCCCTGGGCAGCCTGTGCCAGGGCTCCGTCACCCTCAGAGGGAAGAAGTTCTTCCTCATGTTCAGCTGGAACTTCCTCTGCTTCAGTTTGTGCCCATTGCCCCTTGTCCTGTCGCTGGGATCTGGGGAGGTCATGAAGTTCACCCTCTTACTCTAAGGCAGAATCAGTTTTATCTGTGTCAGTCCTGATGAATGCTTGTCTGTTTCATCCTAAAACGTTTAATAATGATGGAGACTTCTTTGTTGCTGTAGGCAGCTTCTTGTAGTTTACCTTCCTTACCTTTATAAAGTCTTCACTGCTGCCTAGTCTGAAACTCTCATGGATCACTTTGAGTCTGCTATTTCCATTTCTAATGAACATGAGGAACATGTTATAAAGAAAATGAAGAGAACAATTGCTTTATAAATATTTGAACAGTACTATTTAATCACTCATTCAACTGGGCTTTTTTTTTTTTCTTTCCCAATAGATTAAAACCAATACTAGCTTCTTTAGCCGGTCATTAAATTTTTATCTTTACACCTCTGAGTCTTCTAACTCATCTCCTGACGTTTCCAATTAGTTATATCTTTTATTGAATTATATTTGTAAACACAATACTTGGAGGCCACTCCAAGGCTGTGTAAGACTGAAGGGCTGTATTCTGTATCTTGCAAGCTATATGCCTGTTCTTGCCTCCCAGTACATGAAATCTTTACTCAGTGTTGCAATAGCGTGACATTGTTAATGGGCAGGCAGTTTGTGATTTTTATAATTCTGTTGCAATAATTGTGTTGTAATTCTGTTACAATTGATTTTCACTTGTTCCTGTTGAATTGTAATCTCTCTTTAGTCTCAGAATCGCCCATCTAATTTGCCAGGATCCTTCTGAATTCTGCACTCTTCACTATATGCTGTGTCCCTCCTATTCTGGTGCCATGAATCGTGTTTAATAAGCATACACTATATTCAGTCATCATGCTATTATTGAAAGTATAGATTGATGCTATAGCTAAGGAGAAATCTTTTAATGAGGCCCTCTATTTTAACAATAGTTGTTGATGACTACTTTGAGAATGATTTTCCAACCAACTTTGCAACTTTGCTATAGTTCCCTAGACCTTTTAATACTTCCCAAGTTGGCCAACAAAAATGATATTTGAGGTAAATCCTTACAAAAGCTAAAATGTATAACAGACCACTTCATCTATGCACAAAATCTGTTTCTCTGTCAGAGAAGGAAAATAAATTGATTTGGTTTAATTTCCTTATGATGTATCTGCAGCATGTCATTCATGTCCCTATTTTCTTTCTTCCAGGCATTTTTAAATGATGTGTTTGTCTGAGTAATTGAATGGAAATTGGAATCAAGCCTGACTCACCCTTTTTTTCCTTTTTGCTTTTTAAAGACATTTACTGTATTTCCCCTCATCTAGTCTTCCTGTATCTCACCCACCGACCCAGGGATGAACGATGTATTTCACAGGTCGTCAATTAATTACATGACCAAGACAAAAAATGCCTGTCTCCTAGGACAACCTGTTCTAGTACTTACTGCTCTCACAGTGGAATAGTTTTTGCTGTTGTCCAATGTGAACCTTCCAAGTTGCAGTTTATGGCTGTTCTCCCTTGTTATGTTGTCTGCCAGTACTGAGTTATTGTTTGTTTATTTAGAGAGTGTTTTTCCTGCTAGGAGGATTTTTATGGATGGAGTTTCTCTGCCTGCCTATGTCTCAGGCTTATAAGTAGAATTTTTTTTTGTTGTTTTTCACTGGAAAACACATTTTAAGTGAAAAATACCAATAAACCTCTCAAATATGAAAAGCCATATATTTACTTATTTCATTTTGTCAATAATACCTATAGCAAGTTTTACTTGAACTACCAGAGGTATAAGAAATGTGTTTAATATAATGTCAT
>Ga0181612_133270_pt1 | contig 12185 bp, 8 predicted proteins | sample HoacroProtozoa21_FD_119630 | JGI IMG/M metagenome (GOLD analysis project Ga0181612, IMG submission 119630) | Hoatzin crop microbial communities from Cojedes, Venezuel. Combined Assembly of Gp0051906, Gp0051904, Gp0051908
ACCCACCCCACCCCACCCCCGTCATTCTTTTCTCTCTTTTGGGGGGTTGGTTTGTTTTTTGGTGTGTGTGGTTTGGTTTTTTTAAAAAAAAATCTCAATATCTAGGTGAGAAAAAGACACAGTTTTTGTGCAGCTATAGTGGTAATTCGCACTAGGGTTTTTTGGTTTTTTTTTAAGAACTGTCTCTGGTTTATAACTGCACTTCCCCAGAGGTACCAATTGTTACATTGCAGTCTTACAGCAAGAATTAAGTGAGTGTCTGTGCTTTGTAATTAGGCACACAAGCATCTTTTTCAGATCTAGGAATGGTATCAAACTAGCAACGTCTGGAAAAGTGAATTTTAAAAATGCACAGGTTAAACTAAGATGTTATAAAGAGAAGTAATCCTAAGACACCAGCTCCCTAACCTGTTTGATGTAGCTTTGCTCCCCTACAAATTCATTTTTAACAAATTCTGTCCCCTCCACTGCCAGAGTATCTCAGTGCGTTGCTACATCTGACCTGGTTTAACCACAGAGTAGCAGCGTGTGGGAGCCTCATTGGAAAAGGAACTTTTTCCTACAAATGCAAGGGAGCGATGGGCTTGTTCGGAAGGGGGGCAGCCATACCATCTGAAATTAGAGGCTCTTAAACAGCTTAGGAGAATCAGCCCGACGTGGTAAATGGTGGTTCTGCAGTTTGGCCAGCAGCAGTCCTTTAAGCACCCAGACATGGGAAGAAGAGTTGGAAGCCTGCCTGCAGTTTTTATTTGCAGTGCAATGGGTTGATCTGTCAACCTGTAATGAAGACTGGGTTGTCTCTTGTCACTGTCTTCACACTGTCAGGTGGCAGCTGCCCCTGTAAAGTGGAGGGTTCCCTCAAGTCTAGAATCTGTGCCAGTAGTACAGTGCATAGTACTAGGGCAAATCAAATCTTGGGGAATGCCTCACCCCGTGCAAAACAACAGAGGAACTCTAGCCTCAAACTGTTTTCACCCTCCTTACATTGGACTTCTGGCTCAGTGAGGAAGTCCCCAAACTGAAGGTTGTCTGGATTATGAAGATGGGAGCTGTAGGTATACCCGCAGTGGGATTAGCTGGGATTACTAAGAGTCTTTCTAGTGAAATATTAAGGGCATGGGAATCTCTGATGTACAGCACCAGGTATGGTCAGGATCTTGTTTGAAGGAAACCTTCATCCTCATAGCAGAGAGAGGCAGGGTTCTTTCCCCAGGAGAGCTCCTCAGGAGGCACATCTGCTCACGTGAGTGACTGGCACAAAGCTGGGAGTTTCTACATCATTTTCTGCTTTTACATCTGTTTGTTTCCTCAGTTACTGCTAATGGTAGCACCAGAGTAAGTTAAATCCAAGAATGACGATTCTAGCTGTTTTGACTTCAGAACTGCTGCTGCTAATCAAAACCCCAACCCAGTCTCGTGTTAAGGTGTTACATTGATTGTGTTCTATTTAGGCTCTGTGCTTGTTTTTGAGAAAAGCGGTACAAGTAGTGTTTAAAAATGTGCTTTAAAGTAAAAATGTTACTGTGTGTCCATCACTATTGTGAGTAAATGTTAACACTTCCTGCTCTTTGCTTTTCTCAGCCTATTGACTTCGAGACCAACAGGATGTTCGTGCTTACAGTAGCTGCGGAAAATCAAGTGCCTTTGGCTAAGGGGATTCAGCATCCTCCCCAGTCCACAGCAACTGTGTCAATTACGGTCATTGATGTGAATGAGAGCCCATATTTTGTTCCAAACCCCAAGCTTGTACGTCAAGAAGAAGGGCTACTTGCTGGTAGCGTATTGACAACTTTCACTGCTCAGGACCCAGATCGTTACATGCAGCAAACCTCTTTAAGGTCTGTATAAACATTTTGCAGTTATTTAACAGTTGGAATGCAATATCCATGTTATAGAATGGGTGGGGAGCAAAGAGACCACATATGAAATGACTGCATTTACCATAGCACACAGTTACACCAGTACCTCCTGTAGCTTTTGTGCAGCACTCTCTAAAGGGACTTTTGGCTGTAGAGAAGGTGCCCTGACCAGCATTCATAGATCTGTAAAGTAGGTCACCTTCTAATGCTGAGTCCTACTTTGTCAAGGTAGAGTGAAGTTAGTATACGTGGCATCCCAACACATTCAGTCAGAGCAGACATGTGCTTTTGTGAATGAAGATCATTTGCAATTTAAATTAACCAATAATTTTAACATGGCAACAAAACCACATGAGATTGTTTACAAGATCTTAAGGGGTTTTTTCTCATTGATTCTCCAGTAGTGCAGTGCTGTTGTTGTCCATCTGTGAACTCTTGTACTGATAGCTGTGATGATAATTTGATCGTAATTTATCTAATGTGTAAGACTATGCTAAATAACAAAAGTGAAGAGGATAAAACATGGAAATATTAAGGCATACTTGTGCATATCTCATTTAAAACATGGTCATTAACTGCAAAGCTAAGGCACAGCAACTCAGATTCCTAGCTTATCTAGCAGCTTTTTTAGCTCATGTGGAAGAAACTCCAGAACTTAGATTCTGTCTTTCCTTCCAAAACCAAGGTTCTTACAGTTTTGTTTTCTCTTAATTTTGGCTAGCTGTTGCTTATATTTTGCTCATTTCTAGACATAACCATCGTAGACATGATAGCATGAGGACTTAAGGCTATATGCATTTATAATAAGCTAAAATAGTTTGCGCTTGATTAATGTCAAAGGCCAAATTTATCAGAAAGAAGGATGATTTTGAAAGACACTCCTCTCTCAAATTAGGATGAGAAGCATGCAGTAAAACCAGGGCCTCTAAAAAATTTACTTTCAAGTGATACTGAAAGCATTAGAATAATGCAAGTTAGTGCTACTCTAATGCTTGTTATCGATTGTTGCCTCTCTCCTGCTCTCAGCCCTCTGATAAAAGTTAGTATGAACAGCTCTGTAGGAGTAGAACAAGCAGGAGGGATCCTTAATGAATATTGTAGTTGAATCTGAATATGGATGTTACATAGTCTGCAGTAATTGTATGATATACTCCAGTTACATGGTAACTCACACGGCAGGGCACTTGAAGAATCAAAATGTAGGACAGTTTTTAGTATGTGTTTTCAAGAATTTTGGCAACAAGGTTTAATAAATGGATATTTGTGAAATATTGTTTCCAAATTCCAAAAATATGTTCAGAATAGAAGTTAAAATACTAGTGTTGTCTTTGTTGTCACTATTTATGTTGGTAGATGAATAACACATCTTATGGTCAAATCCACAGGTATTCAAAACTGTCAGATCCTGCAAACTGGCTGAAAATTGACCCTGTTAATGGACAAATAACTACTACAGCTGTTTTGGACAGAGAGTCAATATATGTGCAAAACAACATGTATAATGCAACGTTTCTTGCTTCTGATAATGGTACGTATCAACACTGTACATGTTTTCAAAAAGCTTTCTTTGTGGTTGAATGGCATTCAATTTTACAGGGGCAGAAAACAAGATACTCTTAGAATATATCCAGTTGGAAGTCTGTATTAGTATCGGACTTTGTGTATTTCCCACCTGGTCAGGAAATGGGCTGAAAAATCATTCTATGAGTTTGGAGAAAGGCACTGGCTTAGTGATGTGAGTTGAGTTTACAGAAAACTGAAAAAAAACCACATAGGAGTGCAGCAGGCTGAGTGAATGCACAGCATGAGTGGACTTCATGGGGAGTAACGTCTTGAGGGGGGGTTATTGTGTTTTTCGACATTCAGGCTACAGCAGTGCAGAGGGAAAAGTGTCTTTTCATTGTCTGTTTGTTCATGGTAATTAACAGTCTCTGCTCAGAAACGAGCCCTTTGAGCTCGGCTGGAGTGCTGTGCTGTTCATAGCTGGTACCAGAGAGGTGGACAGGTGCAGTTAGGAACCTTCTGGCAGTAGAGGGGAAAACTGAAACACTGGGGCTATTTACCTTGGAAAGAAGACAAATGGTAACATTTTGCAAACTGATACAATATAACAGAGCTAGATGAACTGCTGCTGTCCGTTTGGCTCTGTTCTGGAGAATGAAATTAAATGGAACAGAAAGATTATGGGGGGTGCGGGTGGAATGAGAACCATTGCCAGTTATACTGAGAAATTCAGTGCCACATGTTCACATAAATGTGTGACTTTAGCAGGGTTTACAGAAGCATCACACATGTGATATGGATAGTAAAAATGTCTAGAAGCAGCGTGCTGAAAGTCAGTATTAGAATTTAAATAGCACACTTGTGGGATTGTAAGTCTTCAAAGTCACAAAAATAATTTCTCCAGAGGATTAACTATCCCAATTTTGCACCTTTTTCTCTGAGTCATTTGATATGGACTGTCTCTGGAGAGGAACTGGCTGTCTAGTCAGTAGTTGAGTCCCTGATCTGTGGATTTTCAGTTATATGCTGATTTTTGCTAGGCAGGGAAGTGTTTTTGAGGACAAACTACATAAGAATTTGTGTGCTAGCAGGAGCAGTGACAGGGTTAGATTGACTTGGTAAAGACAGAATCCCAAAACTGAGGTGAACACGTGTACGTTGTAATTGAAAAGTGTTGGTATAGCTTCAGTTAAATAGCTTTCCAATGGGAAACAGGCTCAGTACCGTTTTCTTTTCTTTAAGGAATCCCCCCGATGAGCGGAACTGGCACGCTTCAGATACACCTGCTGGACATCAATGATAATGCCCCCCAAGTGAATCCAAAAGAAGCCACGACTTGCGAAACACTGCAGCCTAATGCTATTAACATCACTGCTGTAGACCCTGACATAGATCCAAATGCAGGCCCGTTTGCTTTTGAACTGCCTGACACACCTGCTAGTATTAAGAGGAATTGGACTATTGTTCGAATTAGTGGTAATTAACATTATAGTATTCTTTATAATTTTCAAGAAACTATTACATATGCGTTTCTGTGTTTTACTTTGGTGTTATTCCACAACATACATGAATTTGGTTAATACAAACAGGAAAGCACCTTAGTGTAAATTCCCCAAAGAAAAAGAAATTTTAAGAAGGGAAAACATGTTCACAGTAATAATGAAGTCTGTTATACTGAGTGTCATGTGGTGGGTTCAGCAATAAGTTAACGCAGAACTCGAAGATGAGGCATTTTTGCCAATACTGTTTTAAACCTGTGTAAGCAGTACATTACTTTTTAACATGTGCCTTATTTTCACACACAGGTGATCACGCCCAGCTCTCTTTAAGGATCAGGTTCCTGGAGGCTGGTATCTACGATGTGCCCATAGTAATTACAGATTCTGGAAATCCACATGCATCTAGCACTTCCGTGCTGAAAGTGAAAGTTTGCCAATGTGACATAAATGGAGACTGCACTGATGTTGACCGGATCGTTGGTGCGGGGCTGGGCACTGGTGCTATCATTGCAATTCTGCTTTGTATCATCATCTTGCTAAGTGAGTAGTTAGATCTCTTCACTCTCTTGTTTTGCAAGTACCATGCTAGTTTTAGTCCCGTGTACCTTGGCGAAGATAGGGGAGTGATTAAAGACTCAAGTCCAAGAATTGTTGCAGCTCAGTTTAATATCTTGCACAAGTATGAAAATTCTGATGGTATGGGATTAGGGGTCTGTGAGGCAGATCGTAACTAGCACTTGCATGGCAGTCAGGCCCCACAGTGGGTCTATAAAAGAGGTTTTCCATCTATGCCCACAGACACTTGTTGTGTTACATTAGTGAGTGACCACGTTGAAGATGTGATTAGCCCCCAGACATCTAGTCTCTCTCGTGCTGCTGGTACTGTGTGATTTGACACCACCCACAGCAGGTAACAGTGCCTTTAAGGAGCGCTCTGGTATTACTGCTGTTTGTGCTTCAGATTAGTGTTAAGTAGGCTATTTGATGATTTTGGAAAGGAAAACATCACACCCCTTCACATATAAGGCCTGACAAGCAGGCAGCCATGCAGGAAGAGAGATGCGTATGTCTGCGTAAGTTTGCTTTAAAGCTGTGCTAGTATTTTATTTTTGTGTCAAGTGCGTACAGTAAGGGAAATGACTAAACATCATGACTAAGTGTCTGTCCACTGTAGTAAATTAGGTACTAGCTCTCCTACACGTTATGGTTAACTGATTTATGATCATCGTGGGACACAAGGAACGGATTAACCTATTCAGAGTATACTGTGCACTGGTCCAGAACATACAAAACTATGGAAGGGATTAATTAAAAACAAAAAAAAAAAAGTATTTGAGCCTGGCTAAGCCCATGGGCTGTACACAAGCACAGTACAATTGTTTTCCTGATACAAGATACTCTTAAAATGTTAGGTATTCAATTAACAGAGCCTTACTGAAACTATCAAATCCTTTAAGATATTCTTCGTATATTGACATTCTAGATACATTGGAATTTCTTTCCATTAAGATAGTTGTAATTGGAAAGATACCTATTGTATTAGAAATCAGTTTACTCACGACTATTCTATTTTGTTTCGCATTCGGTTTTCTTTACCAGCTTTAGTTCGTAAACAAACAGTATAATTTGAATTACTGAGATTAAAGATGAAAAATAGTTATCTCTAAATGCCACTGCATTTTTCTTAACCTTAACTGCTCTTGCTTCTAAACAAAAATCTAAACCTGGGCAACAGTATGGTCTGTTCTAATGGACTGCTGAGTCATATGCCAAAACGACCTAAGCTTGGTGATGTTCAAACATCAGAATTACTTAGACTATATAAATTACTGTATATTCTTAGGACATAGCAGAACAAAATGCAAATAATATAAACTTTTAGAATTCTTGCCACTACTGGAGAGATTCCCTGCTGAATCCAGTTTTTTTATAAGCTTGATCTTTCTTACTTCTTTTCATGACATGTTCCTTTTGCAGATGTGGAATAGATTTGTGACTTATGACCTTGAATATGTGATTGATTTCCAAATCAAATTGCCTGTAGTAGCATGAGTTTAAACATCTCTTGCATAAGCTGCCTTCTATAAATGTTTTTGATTAAATAAAACAAGCTTATCAAGAACAGTCAAAGCCAACTTTCTTGGCTTTTTTTTCTCTTTTTTCATTTTTTTTAAACCTTGGTATTAAATTTGTACTATTTTCCATGGCTTTACTTCAGAATCAAGATGTGGTTTTGTCCCTTTTTGCTGTCTAGTTTTAGTTTTAATGTTCGTGGTATGGATGAAACGCCGTGATAAAGAACGTCAGGCAAAGCAGCTCTTGATTGATCCAGAAGATGATGTGAGAGACAACATTCTGAAATACGATGAAGAAGGTGGTGGAGAAGAAGATCAGGTGAGGAATGATTAATGGTTTTTACATATAGATTTGTACGTCACTCTGCACTTTATCTGTTTTGTTTCCATTCACACATTATGATAGGTAGCTGATTTTTGTATTAAGTACTGAAGGCAGTGTTTTTAAAACATGAAATACGGCCTTGCTTCCTTATGTTGTTTTTTGCAGTTCCAGAGATACCAATTGCTTTCCTTCTAGATGAGATGTAAAACCAGTATTTTGTCCAACCATAGTCACAGCATTCTGACCATATTCCAACTAAAGCTGTTACATTTAAGTGAAAATTAGTGTCCATTCTCACTGCAGTCTGTAAACATTCTTCACTCCTTGTCTGAGAGCCTATTGTACAGAATCACCAGCACAGAGTGCTTAATATAGACGGTTCCAAATATGACCCTCTTTTAGTGTTGGGTATTGACAGATTGCCCACTACTGGGATTTCAGCTTGGAAAGTATTTATGTTTCAAGTAGCTGTCAGGACACATCTGTGTGTATTCAAATACCTTTCCAGGCAGGTGCCATATGCATTTTCTCTCACGTCACCTCTGGTTGAACCACTGCTGATATGTCAGAGGCCCAAGAATGATGTATAAATGCTAAGAATAGCTTCTTTCTCTCTGTCTCTCCAAGTTAGTGAATTTCCAAGCAGCGTGATTTCCTTCCTTCAAAGGAGGTTTATGAAGTGCTTTATGAACAAGGCAAACAGTATATTTGTGCACATTATTAGCAGTAGAAGTAAGTGTAATAATTGTGAAGGGAACAGTGCATATGATAGAGCCTAAGATATTTTCCAGTAAAAAGCCTTGAAAAATTACATGTAATTCTTCCGCACATCCCCAGTCACAGTCGTCTGGCACTTGAGTTATATGAAGTGTCTCCCTTCACTGGTACAGACATTTATAGCTTCTCTCTGCTCATTTGTTTGTCTGAAATTTGTGTTCCCCTTAGTAATTTGCATGCTTCCTGCGTTTCCCCTAGTACTGTTCCTACTTCCTGGATTTTTCTGCATAACTTTTTTTTTCTTAAGCAATTTGCAAAGGAAACTTCAGTTTATGCAGTTTGGAAAATTGCTTATGTTACTAAATAAATTGAAGACAACTCTTTGAGTCTCTGTATGTATTCCACTTGTTTGTACACAGATAGTTTGAGTACAAAAATTGCATCCTGTTTGTACATCTGTTACTGCACAGAAGAGTTACAAGCTTAAAAAAACATGAAGGAAACTCAGTCCTGTGAGAACTAATTTTCCGGTTCACATATCCCCAGCTCTTGATCAGCCACTATTCCCTGAAGGATCTGTTCAGCAATTTTCATGTGGTTTTGGTTTTTTAATGATTGTCCACACAAAACCCTCAGCACAGAGTCAGTAATGTTCTTGCTATATATACTGTTGATTGGGAAGTCATAGGTTATGCTAGAGTAGTGTTTGGAGAGATGGTGCTGCAGATCAGAAAGTTCAGGCACAGTTGTAACCATGTACGATGAGAATGAAGTACTTAATACTTCAGAAATGGTGCTGAAGTCTCTCCTCTGTCCATCTTGTACCGCGCTCCTCTCCAGTGAAAGTGCTGTCTTTGTGAGAGGTGTCGTCAGGGTAGTGCTGCAGGAGGTAAGTTTGTGTGAATGCCATAGAGATTAGCAGGATGTAAACCATCCACAAGTGCAGCCTTTCACCAGCAGTGAATGAGTGCAGTGCATGCAATGAAAGGAAAAACTGTCAATGGGTGGAGTAGCAGTAAAGTGGTAAGAAATGTGAAATTAGGATCATTTCCTTTCACAGTGAGCAGAGGAGACACCTAGACACGGAGAGGTTTAAGGGCTTTATAGAAAATTGGGTGGTTTTTTAGCCGCAAAAACCCTGCTTGCTTTCTAAAGACAAATTTTAAGGCCAGTGTTGCAAATTAATTGTCTTAACTGCCACCCACATAGTTCAGGTACACTGGTTCCTTTCCTAATCCATTGAGCAGTAGACCATATTGTTTGAGGGTCTAAACGTCTTTATACACTCCAAACCTAACAAACATTGCAGGAAAATAAAATTAAAAGCTCATACAAAGTATAGCAAGCTTTTATAACCACTTCTGTCACAAGAGTTTTAGACCACTCTTTAGACAAACAGGGTTCTCCCACAGCTCCAAAGTTAGGAGTTTGTTCCTGTTCAGCATGGCTGAATAGAGTGGAAACTTTCCATGTAGGCACTTGATTTTCTATCTACAATGGATAATGAAAATAAGTTCTGTCTTGCTTTTCAGGGAGGTTACTTTATTTTTGTTTGACGTTTTGTAAAATCTGATTTCTGCCTGTGCTTGGCTAGATAATACTTCGTAGGTTCATTTGTTCTTGGTTCCTTCCTTGCCCCCCTCACCTCTTGTGCCCAGCAGAAAGAGGGAGGGTTATGTTTGGTTGGGTTTTATTTGGTTTTGCATGCCTTTTAGGTGAGATTTAAGAAATTGGAATGCTAAGCTGTTGAAACGTTCCAAGAAGTTCCCTACATGTAGTAATCTCATTTTTGCAAACCGTGACTTAGAAGAATACTGTACAAGCAAAGCTGTGTGCAGAAAATTGTGGGCAAAAGGCATTGACCATAAAGATCCTTCCATTTTTGTCAAAGTTAAAGTAAGCGTTAAAGTGCCAAAGTTAGTGTTCTAAAAAAGCATGAGACTGTGTCATCAAAAAATCTGTTTTCAGAATGAGGCCTCATATGGTAAAACTGCCACTGTTCTATTAAAATCAAGAAAAATTATTTCACGTCAACCTTGCATCCACAAGTCATCAGCAGATGACAGAGGAAAATAGTCTACGTCAATATTAACTTTTTATGGTGCATTCTCCCCATAACTATCAGGAATGATTGAACTAGCAGCTTCAGTAGAAGGCAGCTCACAAGGTGACTCTGAAGTACAGAACCATCCAACCCAGGGTATATCTTATGCAGCAAAATAGAAGAGAACGCTCAAAGCTTCATATGAATCTGTGAAAAACGTATTTTAAAAGCTTCAGATATTTTCATCGTCCATACCTTTTAAAATTTCTTTCTTCTGTTTATAGCAAGCAAATTACTTGGGCCTTTTTAAAATCATCTGCTTTTCTGGATGAATACTTGAAGATTTATACTGTGTGGCCTCCTGTTTTTCTTGTTTATCGCAGATGTTTAGGTGACTTGAAATTACAGCAGGTAGGGCTTGAAGACAAGTGATAGAACTCTTCGCATTCTGAACCAAACTACTTTTAGACTTGTGGTTTTGCTTTTGGAGTAGCTTACTTATTTAAGAGGGTTTATTTATTTATTTGGAAACTGTGCAGTTCGGTTTCTTAGCTGTCAGAGCAGACCCAGAAACTCCTAAAGCACACTGGGCATGTTTCTTTCAAACCCTTAGGTACATGCTATCAGAGTAATGCCTCTCGCAACGAATTTGTTGAGTTCCAGATTCTAGCTAGTTCTTTGGAGTCATAGCAACTGTCAACAGCAAGGTGGAATTCCTGCTTGGTTTTCTTTTTTTTTTTTTTCTCTCCTGTGTTAGCATTTCCAAGGAATTATGATGTGAAATCTGTCATAAAAGAGCAGTTTATTCCATCGTGAAGGTCTCCTGTTAATCTGATCTGAGGCCATCTTGGCCTGCTTTGTTCACTCTGACAGACTGAATGCTTGTAAAATAGATCAAGGATCTTGAATGATTCATAGTCTTCCTCTAGCTCGATGTTATGTACGCAGGGTCGTGTGATCTCCACAGCAGTTTGAGAAAATATGCTTTTAATTCCCTAAGCCAGAAAAGCTTTTGAGCTGTGGGTCATAACTGAAGTCAGCCTGCTCCCCACTGAAGAGTGTTGTCAACACCAGATATGTTCTGGACTTTTTTCACCTAAACTTCAGTTTCTCGGAAATGTGGACTGAATAACTGGCTCTGAAAGCTGTATATCACTCCTGTTATTCCAGGCAGAAACATTTTTTCCTGGTATCAGGAAAGATCACTGTACTAGCAGACACTGGGGGCTAGAGACGGAGGAGAGGAGGCAGAGGTATTCCAGATAGAAAGTCCGTGATTCTTCTCAGGATTTTGTTTATATTTTTAGTTTTAATAATATGACCACCTGACTTACAGGAGCTGGGCCATAAGGGGCTTTGAGTCAACATCATTCCACCACAGAAGGCAGTGGGATTGGTTTGGGGAGGCAGAAAGTGTTGTGGGATTATTTATTTTGGTTGGGTTTTTTTAAGTCCATCTGAATGTTTAACCCAGCACCCGGGGTGGGGGGGACACTGCAGTTTGCTGTATTCTGAGTTAGATGTGCCTAGTTTAGATCAAGTTACAAAGCTGGTAGTGACAGTCTTGGTTATTAATGGACCGCATGATCTAGAGCTTGTACTTGTTCAGCAAACGGGAGATGGGACATACAAATGACAAATATTTTCCCCTGACATGATGCACTCTCAACTCCTAACACTATGGTCAGTTCTAAATACCAAAACCTCGTGCTGGCTGAGTGTTAAAGCACTTAGCACATGTCTGCAGTATAGCTCACGCACATAGCACATCACAACCGTTAAGCGTCAGTAATTTGTTTTCGTTGCGTATCTCGGGCCATCCACCTGGTTTACATGGAGGCAGTGGGTACTCGGCTGGGATACATGCATCACATGTGTAACCTGATAACTGTGACACACTTTTTCCCATTTAATTGATTTTGTATGCATCTCATTGCACAAGATGATCCTGTCACCTCCATTGAGCCCATTTCTGTAGTGTTTTCTGAATTTTAGTAGTACTTGCTCATGCTGGTAGTCCAGTTGATGCAAGTTGGCCGAGCAAGTGATTGGTATTCTCTGAAAGTATTGCAGATCAGCTGATTTGAACCTGTATTTTAATCTTGCCCTCAGATCTCTTCAGCACAATAGTTTCTAATGCACCAATTTTACTGTTATTCAAAA
>Ga0181612_150723_pt1 | contig 12185 bp, 3 predicted proteins | sample HoacroProtozoa21_FD_119630 | JGI IMG/M metagenome (GOLD analysis project Ga0181612, IMG submission 119630) | Hoatzin crop microbial communities from Cojedes, Venezuel. Combined Assembly of Gp0051906, Gp0051904, Gp0051908
AAGCAGAGCTCAGAGTGGAAAAGTCAAACTAAAGCATGGGCTGATAATGAGGGGAAAGTGCCTCTTTTTCTATAGCTCATGAAAGAGTTGGGAAATTCACCAATTCAGGGTGGGGAGCACCAACATATGAACGCAACTATTTTAAGTCCCTAAAATCTCACAGCAGGATCTTAGACCACAGATTCATAACCGAGGGATGCCCTTTCTGCATTCCCATAAAGACACAGTAATCTCTTGAGTGATTTCACAGTTTTTCTTCATATGTAAGTTTTCCTTCAGTTACCTGAGATATATCAAGAATTGCTGTCTTACTGTTAAGACAGTGTTTTGTGGACAAAGCACTACAGTAGCAATATCTGGGGTCTATACCATTAACAACCTGCAGAACTAGTGTAACAATTCACTAAGCATTAGGACAAACCACTGATGAATTCCACAAGTTAGGCCTATTTAGAGCTTTCAAAACTGTAGTCTCAATGTATTTTTCATAGTACCTCATCAAGCTAAGCTTATTCATGGCTCCAGTTCCTCCATCATTTCAACTTACTACCGAGATTATTGAGCTTCAGTCATTAATATAAGCAGCTATATCCAACATACTATTTATAGTTTGGAAGCAGTATTAACAGACAAATTCCCACAACCAGATGAAAAAATTAATTATTAATAAAAAAGGTAACAACACTATTCTATCACAACTCGAGGCCACCAAATTTGATACCACCCAAGATGTCAGACCTACTGCAAAACTATGAACCAAAGTTTAAGTATTCTTTTGACAGGTTTACTCTTCTATATCTTCAAATTATTAGGGGTATTTAAGTTAAATGGTTCTTTCTGATCAACTTAGAATCAGAACTTAAGCTATTCTACAGCAGCCACTTCTGACATTACATCTCATTATCTATCTGGACTCTCAATATTTTCATCAGCTCTTTTGGAGTTTGTTATTTTAAGCTACTGCCATCCGTTATCCAAATACTAATGCCATCCATGAACTCTTTGTATGAAGGGCATCATCTGCAGTACGAGTCTTAACTCCGTCCAGAATCATGCATTCATTCACTTACAGGTCTCTACATAGTGGTTGAAACTCACTAATTTTGCCAATACGAAAAGACTTGCCATGAACTCACAGGAGCCACACTTTAAATACACTTCAAAAACAAAATGGCAAAGTCAAATTTTGGCATGTGTAAGGAGCCGGAAGCACACAGAAGAATATAATTAGTACCCTTGCCCTCGTTTTAAGATGAAGCACACTAAAAATGAATATTAAGATAAGTATTCACAAACAAATTCCAATACCTTCTCATTTTTTTCAAGATTTTTTTTCACAGGAAAGCTAGAACAGAATGTTACTCTATTTATTCTAAGAGAAGAAACTATTAAATTAACAGGATCAACTCATGTAGCCAGAAATAAACAAGCAGGTTCAAAATTGACAATGAGACAGGTAAAAAAAAAATACATATAGGTTAGATCTAGGTTAGGCTTTTAGCAAAGTGCTTTTAGTTCAGTATGCTCTTAAAAGAGCTGCAGGTTAAAAATTAAATTGTAGTCTATACAGACAACAGTACCCTTCTGAACAGAGGGTCATTTTCATTTATCCCTTCATAAATAACAGAGAGTCTGCACATCCATTTAATTTATCCAATCATATCTTCTGTCCACTATTTTTTCTGAGAACATTCCACTGTAGCTACTTTCATAACAACCATGTTTTACCTCTTGTTCTTTCATGCTTAAGAACTTCAACTGTCCACGAGAATTATACCTATTGATTGCAAATCCTTACAAGACAGCTTCTGTGCCTTTCTTCATATTTGACAGTCTGTTCAACTTTGTGCAACTACAACAACCACACAGTTTGATATTACCTAATTGGTGTTATTGGTTGCTTTATACATACAGTGCCAGTTTGTACTTAATAAATCATGCTCTTGAAGATTAAACAATAGAACTCTGCTGAATATATCAGTTCTAAATCTTGCAAGAATCCCATACTGGCATCAAAGAGTTCTACATATGCCAGCAAGCATCTGCTGCAGGATACAACAGACAGCAACGACAGCCTGACCCAGTACCCCTGCAGTGAGGAACAGCAAAGCAGAAAAGTAGAAAGCCAGACCACAAGACAGTGCAGGCTTACTACATTCTGAAGTTTTATTTTAATAACAGTAACTAAGCATATTTTATCATTAAACTTAAAAGAAGAACTGTCCTGTCATTCTATCTTTTCTGCTGGAGGATTTACGACATGGACATATTCTGGTCACTGACAACACATAACAAACTTTTGCAAATAAAGATGCTGAAGGAGGTCTGTGATTTGGATGGCAAAGGTCACATAAGTAGTGCTTTCAGTCGGAGACCAGGACAAGTTAGGCAAGAAATCAGTGCTTTAGTGACATGCTTTGGGAATCAGATAAACACACAGAAAAACAGTGTGCTGCACCTACCAAGTCCTCTAGCAGTGCAACAGGTCATGACTACAATGCAGTGTATTCCAGAATGGAAGGGTCTTCAGTCACTGTGAAGCATCAGTAGATCTTAAAAAAATAAATCAGACTAGGCATTTCAACAACTAGATCAAAACCAATATGGCCACAGTAACTTTTCGACTTCTCAACAATTCATGAACACTCTATCACCACAGTGATAATTACTTCAGAGATTATAGTTCTTTAATCAGGAAGAATTTTGGGGAAGAAAGCTCCAGAAAACCCCAGAAGTAGTGATTTCACAGTACTACCAGAAAGTTACAGGGAGTTTTCCTTTAACCAGAGAAGACATAGGCAACTTAAAGCTTCTCTACTATTTTGAATCTCACAGCAAGTTTTCACATAACATGACCAATAGACTTTATAGTAGACTGTCGATGCAGTGAATCGATCCTTTCTGCTGTGCAGAGCCAGACCCTAACTCTGCAGAAAAACCTAGATTCAAAATAAACTCCATCAGCTGCACTCAAATTCACTTATTTCTTGGAGAGATGGAGTCTAGTTATTTAATTCTGTCAACAGAAACCAAAAGATGTAAGTCCCAGTGCACAAGTGCACAGCTCTTAATTAATGAAACACCTTCTGGTAAAGTCCTTGATCTTTTTCTCTAGAGTTTAGTTAGCAGCTGCTATAGATCAAATAAGCCATCTAACACATGAAGAAAGGTACCCTGATACTTCTATGGAAACTGGTGCTACACATGCTAAGAAAATACACCACAACGCTCTTCCCAAAAGACACTGTAACCTGATTTTGGCAGATAGCCTGTTCATGGCTATTTGCTCTAAACCAAGCAGAATGCACTTCACAATTCATTTTGAATCATTTTAAGTGGCAGGGAGGTGCTCCCAAAACAGAGGTGAATTAAAAACTCAAAAGGGAAAACAGGCAAAGCTACTGGAGCTGGAGAAAACAGGTAAGCTGGTAAGAGTAGCTGCTGAGCCAAGTAAAGGGGAAGTTTCAGAAGAATAGGTATCAGAGAAAGAAATTCGACACTAGCAGACCGAGCATTCCAGAAAATTAATTTGCAGTGAAACTCAACGCAGCCCTTGCCTCAGGATTACAAAATTAGTCTGTCTGTACCCCAAAAAAGCAAAGCCTCCTCCATCTTTTAAGGGCTCCCCCTTAAACACTGAGCTGCTCTATACACTAAGAGACACACCCTGAGTGACTGTCTATCAGCAGAAAAAAAAACGCAAAATTATCTGTAGAGACAGAATCAGAAGCAGTACACAAAATGCAAACTGAACTAGTGACTGCCAAGGAGAGGCATGTGGAGCATATGGGGGCATGAAATGTATGCTAGTCCTTCAACTCGGAGTTTAATTCCTCAAACAAATACACCACTATTTAAACATATGTGAATAAGTTCAGACAAATGAGCTGTCTTCCCCCCAAGCTTGTCAAATACAGCAGTTCCCAAGCTCTGTAGGGCCATTTATGGCTTGAAATAGAAAACCAAAAACCTCAGAAATATCTTGTCAACACAGAGCTTGGGATAGATTTTTCAGTCCTAAACACAAACTGAATTAAAGAATAACATACTGACAATAGGCTTGATTTCTGTTTCCGAGGCTCGTGTATTAAGGTAGTCGAAGTAAGACATTCTAGTATTTTATTAAAGGTTTCCTGTAGTTGAGTTCTTCGGGGCAGATTGTCTCAAAAAGGAAGTGTTTTCTTTCTTGCATTCCAATAATATGGAATGTTGGGTACATAAAATACTCGTTTGCTATTTCAGCTTTAAAGACCACTTTTCATTAAAGTGCTGAAAAAGGTTGCCTATCCGCTCCAGTTAAGAGATAAATGTTTGAGCTAGTAGGGTTCAGAAAGTCTTGCTCCAAGTGGAAGGGTTTAACAGCCAAAAAAATAAAGGACTTCTGAATTAATCTGTTATTAAAGTTCTTTCTAGCTCCACCTTGAAACAGCCCACTTCACACAAGCCAGAACAGTGACCGAGTCCAAGATTAACAGCACCATTGGACAAGCTGCTGAAGCAGAACTTGCAAATCGTGAGCATGAGCCTCTATTTGCTAACTAGGCTCATTAGCTGGAATTAAGATTCCAGTCCTCACACAATTGACTGTTAATCGTGACTTAGTAGCTCTTCACAGTAAGTTAAGGAGCAAGGTATTCCGGCTGGTTAATATTTTCAAGTTACATCATAGCAGTGTCACTGTGTAGATTTGCAAGTGTACTGCAATACACTGCTCCAATTTAATCCTCCCCACATAGGTTCACATCAAATTTTAGAGGTCATATTCGTGTGCCATGGGCAGCAGTCATACAACACTGTAAAAATAAAGACTCAACTAGACACCTAGCGACTGCTACCTGTTCCTGATACTTTGTTTTTCTAGACCTTGTTTAAGAAAAATTGCTCACCCAACATTTCAAAACTGCACTGTAACAAGTCCATCCTGACAGCTCAGTCATCTTAACTTCCAAAACTCAAAATATTTGTCCCTGATTCTCACCGATAAGAAGTTCTTATTGTTTAAACCAAAAGTTATCTTCCTTTTTACTTTTTATGAAGTGCTCTGAAGGTAAATTACTGAGCTAATCCCTGTTCTTGATATCCTGAACTCAATTTGCTATTGGAAGCTTTCCTTCCACTACTGAAGCACCTTACACCATTTCTTATTCACTTCACCATCTTTTCTCATTGTATATTTGGATGTCTCTATTAGCTTCACCAGCACCACTACCCCCAGCTTGGGTCATAATCCTACAGCATATATACTTTCTAAAAGCATGTAATAGAACACTATAATATAAAGTACAATAGATTTTCCTCAGTAGATTTTTATGACCCCTTTAGCTATTCACATAATTTGGTTCCAAACCCGTCTTGTCTATTCAATGATATACGCTTTTTCATAACTTATGAGTTCATGAGTTTCTATGTCATTCAGTGGGAAGTAATTTCAGAAGAGCCATTATGCAAAACTGTAAAACCAGCTTGTTACAATGAATCTCTTTGGCAGATAGACCCTAGAAGTCCAAGCGTTCATGGGTTGCCAGTCTTTCACATTACCACTGCTAAAAGCCATTCTAGACCACAAGTTTAAATCCAATGAATGTGTGGGTTAAAGGTAACAAATACAAAAAAAGGACTCTGCTTTAGAGTTCAGACACTATTTAAAAAGTTATGTATTGACAACTTCAGTATCAGACTCAATACCTTCATTTTGTTTTACTTAAATTTGACAGAATTAAACACACACCAAAAAACAGTTTGCAGATTTAGGAACAGTTCACCCACAACAACTAACTATTCTTTCAGGAGTCAGACCTTTAGGCAAGAGAACCCTATCAAGTGTGAAGACAAACATGTTCCTCCAGCTGTTTGTCCTACTTATTGGACATAATAAAGTTGATATGCTGGAGGCTATAATTAATCTTTACTACGTGAACACTCCTCTCACAATCACTTGTCTACTGAGCTGTCTAATGACACTTTAGTCCTTGCTAAGTAAATAAATGAGTTCATTATGGTCAGACAGTCTCTCCCTTCTTTTTTAAATGAGATCACAGTTTTCTTCGTGTAGCTTGCCTTACTCAGTGATCACCAGCTACAACACTGACCCTGAAGCTGACAAAAAGACATTCTGTTTCAAAGCTCTTGACTCAAATTTCTGCATTACTTGCAGTAACTTTATTTCTGTTTTAAAGAGTTAGCAATCTTTACTGATAAGAGCTTGGTTTTCAAATCAATTATGGTGGAGAGCGACAATGTTATTCACTTTTCTATTGCTAGATCTCATGGCAAGGCTTATGTCTCACAATAACATGCAATAAAGTAAAGTTGCAGTGCCCTCTTGTGAGCATTTAAATCCCATGTTGGTAGAGGTACTTTACCACTGATATTGTGAGGGTTCGGCAGCATTTCCGCTATGAACTGCTTTTTCTTAAGTAGAAGCATGGCACTTTACACATATATATATACACACACATACACACACCTCCTCCATCTAACCATTCTGAAACTGATAAAGATGCTCATGAAAAAAAAAAATATTGAAATTCCACTGAACTCAGTAAAAAGAGGAATAGATTCATTTCTTTATTCCTAACTTCCAACTAGGAGAAACCAAAAACCATTTCTACATTATCATAGATCACAACCTTCTTTTATTAAGTGCTACTGATAAAAAAAAAAAACCACAACACAAAACCACATGTATGCACACACACAACTCAAGAAGCCTTCCTACAATCTATGCAGTAACTCACTCGACTGACAAGGACTGAAGGGAAGGGTAACAATTGGAGGAAGTATTAAACAAAGAAAAAGGAAAACAGTTTCTTATACAGAGAGTAATAGCAATAAAGCAATTGAACAATCAAACCTAGTATAGCCAAAATGCAACCCCAATTCCTAGATGCCCAATGGGAACAATTAGAAGGTGGTGATAAAAGTCTGTACAGGCAATGCACAGCTAGCGGATATAACAAAAATTTAAGATATCATTTTTAGTGAACTACAGTTAGAATCTGGCTAAATGTCAGCAGTTTTACCTCAGTCATCCCAAGGTCAATTTCTGTATTCCACAGCATTGCAAAACACAAGATCAGTTACAAATACCTGAAAATTTACTAGAATTTTATGGCACCAACAGAAAACTAAACAAGTGACACAGAAAGACCAGAAACAGTACCCTACAATTGATTCTGCTGCCTAGGGGAGTACATGTTGGAATCAACTTTCTGAAAAGTGACATTGTGTTATCCGCCAATAAAATTTTTGCTAAATGACTCAAATTTCTCATTTCCCTTATATAGATGTGGTTTATCGTATGCAGTAATAGTCAACCATTGAACAAAGACAACCACCAGTAGGCTAAGCTGCACACTACTGTTTCAGTAACTTTTTCATAGGTGACATTTCAAGAGGCCCATAAGTTTAATTTTGCCATATTCTTGCACTTTGTGACTGGTAAAGAAGTTTCACAGAAATGAAACTCAACACAGGAAATGCAAGCCAGAACATTTGAAGGCTTTAAAAGTTCATCTTACCACATTAACTAATCACTTGTAAGCAGATGTTAAATATTTGACTTCAGCCCAGAGAGGCAAGGTCCAAAGGAACTTCATTTGTTTAGGCCCAGATCCACAGCATTATTTCAGCTGAATTTAGGCACATGGGTCCAAATTGTTGCAAAACCCCAATGAAACAAAACTACTCTCCTGTGACTTTCTAAAGGCACTGGCAGACAGCCACATCTGTTCTGCCTTCAGCTCCCTCTTGGACAGTTTCGGTACCGCAGACGAGCAGAACAGCCGCAGCCTGCTTGTGTGGCTCCTGCAGTAGTTCTCAGGCTTCACTAAGGATCGCCTACATCACTTGAACCAAACAACTGTTGAATTCCACACAGTTTACCTCGAGTAAGACATCAGGAGAAAATTCTTTGGGGTACACAGATGTAAAACTTCTTCGGTTTGGAAGTTTTACAGTCAGTACCCTACTGAAAACTGTAGGGCAGGTGCAGCAGTCACACAGAGCCACTGTGGAGATATACTATGCAGACCAACAAGATCCATGGTCTAGAGTCGACGATCCAAGTTGATGACTGCAGTGCACGTATGTTAAGTGCTCAGCTACACAGTTGACAGAATTCAGTAATATCAGCAGCTACTCCACAATACCTGATGAACTCGCAAGACAACAATTTGCACCAGCTATGTGGTACTGATGAAGTTTACTTAGTATCAAATTTATTTTACACAGGTCTTGCACTGCTGATCTTGCCTCTACATATATGAAGTTAAAAGCAAAGGCAAGAGGGTTCACTTTAAAAGTGTAATGTGTAACTGACACCAAAAAAGTTAGTTTTAAAATTTATCTAAGAGCAGATGAATTTTAGTACAAGTCAACAATACAGAACTATAAAGAACACATCCTTGTTTTCAGGTTCATGATCACTTGGCTATTACCCAAGTACAAATTTGAGGTTTACTTACTGAAGCCAACACTGATAAGAGAAACTGAATCTCCACTTCATAGCTTCATTACAAGTTTTGTAAAGCAACCAAAGATAATCCACATCTCTAATCAGACAAAAAGTTGACTAGTTGATTTGGCACGTTACATTAGACTTACAAAACAAATTTCTGCACATGTTTAAGATAGCACAGGAGATTACTGAAGACATTTTAGGGATCTGGTTTTGGAGATTACTGAAGACATTTGAGGGATCTGGTTTTAGAAAATAAACTTCAGGAAAGCAAGTTCCCGCCAGTCCTTCAGCCTGTCCAGGTCTCTGAATGGCAGTCTTGTCATTGAGCACAGCAACTGGTCCTCCCTCACCTTCGTGTCACCTGCAAACTCCTCACCAACTGATTGCAAGGTCCTCTAAGCAACTGATAAAGTTGTTAAACAGGACTAGTCTCAGTATGGATCCCTGTGGTATTCTATCTGTTACCAGCACATGTAAAGAACATTAAACACTCTCCATGCCTGATCATCCAACCAGTTCCCCACTCATCTGGTTATCCAGCCATCCTAACTTGGACATATAAATACTGCAGGAGACGGTGTAAAAAGCTTTGCAAAAGTTGAGATAGGTGACACCCACTGGTCTCCTGCCATCCACAAAGCTAGTAATTTTATCATAGAAAAACACTCCATACTCTGTAACATTAGCTCTTGCCTACCAGAATAAGGACATTTTTAACTTCACTGACAGCTTTTAAAAACTCAGCTTTAAAGGAAAACTAGTGTTGTAACAGCTTCAGAGCAAAAGTGTATCTATACAGAGACCACAAGAGGGCAGGAGAAGCTTTCTACACTTCGTAGCAAAAGGTGTAGCCTCGCATGGCTGGTTGTGAGCACCCATTCGTCCTGCTCAGTCATGCTCTGCTTTATTGGGTCACATCAGATAAACGAACGCCTCACACAAAACTACGATATCAAATCCAAACTCTTCAAACACCGATCTGTGATGACAGGGCTCTCATCAGGCAATACATGCATGATGCACTACAGGAGACAAGTCAATTGCCAGCGTTTATTTCACTGGCTTAGTATTACATAAACACCAAAAAGGAAAGAAGAGTAAAGAATAACATAATAAATATCAACAGTTTGTTGCCTGTTTTGTGGCAGTACACTTCCTGTAAGGTCAGGAAACAAACGGCATTTCACACTGAAGTACTACATTAAAACTTAACATTTCTGAGATTTACTTCAGACGCTGCTCACAACTGATGGCACCACGCATACCAATACAGACACCCACATGACATAAAACACTATTTCCAGCTGAATTTTCAGAGGTGCCCAAGAGAACCCAGTACATAGTACCTCATGAGTACCGGTATGATCTATGTTTTCTGGCAAGTCTAAGGGTCCACACCACTACTATTAGATTTCACTGAGAATTTTGGACTGCAAAACAGTCCGAAGCCAGAACACAAACAAGTTCAGTAGAGCTACATGGGCAAGTCCCATTGATAGTGATTAGTAATCCTATTACAAGTGTAACTGTTCTTAATAATTTTTGTTTTTTCCCCTCAGGAGGGTTCCTGCCGAACTACAGTCCCAGAATACAGTGGCTGACTAAGTAGTAGCTTACTCTTACATTTTATTTTGTACATTCAAACTACCTGAAGAGTTTTTAGACCTCCTTTTTACGTAGTCTGAAGGGTTTCCCTATCTAGTGTTCAAAATGAGATAAAGCTCCACGCTGATACTGTCTTTTTCTCACTCCTTACCAAACTTTTACCAGAGGCTTTGAATCTTTAGCATATAGCTGATTTTCCGATAGTATGTGCTTAACACTTTCACATGAGTCACTGAAAACATTCAACAGCAAGTAGCAGTTACCACTAACCCTCTGTCTGTCTTCACAAAGTAAACCCTGGGGCTATGACTACGCAAACACCCCTTCCAGTACACAGCCTTGTCTCACAACACTCAAGCCCAGTTCCTTGTACATCCTACTACCAAAGTAAAAAAAGCAAAGAAAAACAACAGCAAAGGACAGAATTTGGTTCTAGCAGGAGACCCATGACTATTTCACAGTCAGGAGCCAGGCACCTCCAGAAGGGCTTTTTTATTAAAAAACAAAAAGCATACCTCTATTACAAACTGCTCATACACTATCCCTCTCCTTTCTCCTCCCTATAAGCTACTTAGTCCTTACTTAAAAAAAATCCTAGAAATTTTCCCAAAGCCAAGAAGCAGTTCCCAACTCCAGCAACCTTTAAAACCAGCTCCAGAACAATAAACAGAAATAGTTAGTCCTATAATAAATAAATCCTAGTAAAAAGTATTTAACAGCACAAAAATTCAAAGAGAACACTACACTCACTCTAAGCTCTACACTCAAAAACCAAGTAAAGGCATATCCATTCTGTCCATATATATATATAAACAGAAACAAATTGAAGATAAAAACAGGAAATAAACATTTTTAAAAGGCTCTAACTACTGCATTCTCTATCAGCATCTTGCTTACTAACACAACTCCAAACACTCCCCCTGCTATTAGATCACTGAAGCTACTTCCAGGCTTTTTCTAGACTTTAGAAACAGCATAAAATCTCCAACACATACCTACTTCAACAAAACTTCTCACCTGCTACTTCTGCAGCTATTATCATCTTCCTCCTCTCTTCAAAAGTCCTCCCCATTCAACCACTCTCCAGAAAACTGCAGCAAAGCTGAAGCCTTGTCTTATGTAGTCCAGAGAGTCAGGTGACCTTGAGTCCTGTGCTCCACCTGGTTATTAAAAACTCCAGTGTGGGTCTTAAAGGGCTACCTTCTTCTTAGCACAAGTACCTAGAGCGGGTCCTCTAACAGCTTTCTTCATTGAACATGATCTTCACAGACCACACTCCAAATCCTGTGGTGGTTTAGGCCCAGCTGGCAACAAAGAATCATGTGGTCGTTCTCTCATTCCTCCCCCCCTCAATGCGATGGGAAGGAGAATCAGAAGAAAAAGGCAAAAACTCATGGGTTGGGATAAACAGTTTAATAGAATAGCAAAGGAAGAAGAAAATAACAGCAAGAATACTTTTAAAAAGAATATACAGAGCGCAATTTTCTCAAAGCCGGATGCTCAGCTTGGTCCCAAGTAGCAAATCACTCTTCTCCAGACAGCTCCCTCACTGAAATACCAAACATGGCATCACATGGTATTGAATATCGCATTTGATTGGCCAGTTTGTGTCAGCCCAACTGGCTTCTTTTGAAAACTAACTCTATCCGAGCCAAAGCTAGGACATATGTGTAGTAAAAGATCAAATTATTTAAAAAGCTACACAGAGAAGGGAAATCATTTCTTCTCCATGTCTCTTGCAAAGAAGCCACTAGGGTTAACTGAGGTAAGGAAGACTAATTTAAAGAAAACCTGCAGGAATAGTGAATACAGAGGCTACTGATACATACGGACAGCGGAGCCTGTCCCCAATAAAACTTTATCTGGGATCGCATTGATTAAATCTTTCAGAGTTATTTTCTCTGTTTTCTCTGTTTTAGGGCTACGAGGATGGTGAAGGGACTGGAACATCTCTCCTACGAGGAGAGGTTGAGGGAGCTGGCCTTGCTTAGCCTGAAGAAGGGAAGGCTGAGAGGGGACCTAATTTATGCTTGCAAATATCTGAAGGGTGGGTGTCAGGAGGATGGGGCCAAACTCTTTTCAGTGGTGCCCAGAGACAGGACAAGGGGCAGTAGGCACA
>Ga0181612_146983_pt1 | contig 12183 bp, 9 predicted proteins | sample HoacroProtozoa21_FD_119630 | JGI IMG/M metagenome (GOLD analysis project Ga0181612, IMG submission 119630) | Hoatzin crop microbial communities from Cojedes, Venezuel. Combined Assembly of Gp0051906, Gp0051904, Gp0051908
GTTGAATGCCCCATTAGAAAATGTGGAAGAATTGCATGTGGAAAATACAGGGAAGAAAGAAACACGTTGCAAGTGTTTGTATTATTTTCCTTGCTATGCGTAATCTGTAGGAATTTGTAGGAATTTGTAGGAAATCTGTAGGAAAATTATAGCAGCATATTGTCCATTCCTTCCCCCCTTCTCCTGAAAATTAGAGCAGACTGGGTTCTGCTAATGGCTAGGCAGCTGTGATTCTGTACTTTCTGCTGATGCTCTGCCCTGGCCTGCGCTGGACTGGCTAGCAGCAGGAGCCACTGATCTTGCAGGCACTTCCAGGGGAGAAGTAGATGTGTCAGGAGGCTAGTGAGAATCGGGGCAAGATCACTCTGCTAGCATTTTTTGGAATTTTTACCGGGTTTTTTCATAGGTCAGACTGGTGGGAGTCTTAAAAAAACCCAACAAAACAACAAAAAAAAACGCAAAGCAGACCCCACACAAGTATATAAAAGTGAGAAGTCCATGTGCTGTGATAAGGGCTAGACTTCAGACGCTGTGATAGGGAAAGCCATGATTTTGTAAGCATGGGTTTCAAAGGTAGGACAGGCCAAGGTAGGGCAAAAGGAGTGCCTAACATTAAAACTAAATTCAGTCCTGTCTGAATATTTGGAAACATCAGGTTTAGTATCTCTTGCTGGCTCTGTGTGTGTGTATATGCTGCAATCTCAGGCCAGCAGTTGCTTATATGAGAGAGCCTATTGCTTACTGGTGTCTTTCTGTGCATGAACAGGTACCATTTCAGCATGTGCAAGCGTGGCTTTCAAATATAAGGTTTTAGAGGCATTTCGATTAATGTCTTTTGAAGATGGCCCTTTTTCTGTGATAATCTTACAAAAATAGAGAAGGAAAACTTAGTTTAGCTTTCAGTTAAGAACTTCAAAAAGATTATTCCTACAGTGGATGTTTGAGGTCTTCAGTACCACCCCTATCACTGAGGCTTATTAGTAGAGTCTGAACACTGCAAACAAAAAATCAAATTGCACCTTCCATCCAATTTTTCTGCTTTCTCTTGAGCACCTTTAGTATTTGGGGATCCTGACAGACAAAGTGTAAATCATCACTGATTGTTGTCATGCGTGGGATTTCCTCTCACCATGTTTTCCCCGGTGTCAGGAGTATAGCCTATTTTCTTTTGGTGTGTTGAGATATGAAGTCCAATAAGATATGAAGTCTTTTTAAAGCTTTGATTTTGCAAATAGGGTTGATTTTCTAGACCAGAAAATAAGTGGTTATGCTCTCCTTTCCATGACTGCTTTCTGTAACACCTCCAGGTTTGTGCCATTTAGATGTTTTTAAAATTTTAAGAGAAATCAGAATAATAAAAATTCTGAGTTAGATTTTCCTTCAACACTCTCTTTTTTGTACAAACGTTATGCAGCTGTTTAAACTGCCGTGAAGAAGCTGTGATTTCAAAGGTGGAAGATACCCCAGGTGTCTGGGAGTAGAGAAGACTATGTGGGTTAATTTTTTCCGTTCCCCCACAGGAAAGCCTTCTGGAACTGAGGTCTAGACAGAGGACTTCAGTGCAGACAGCAGCTTAGGCAGTAATACAGTAGAGTCTGTGTAAACTTTTTGCTCCACTTAAAACCTCCCAGTAGTACAAGTAGTAGCTGTACCCAGATTCGTCACCCAAATCCAGACTGTGGACCACCGTTAGCACTCCAGGCATTAGTTTAGACACAACTCCTTTAGAAAGCCTACAACTGAGCTATGATTTAGTGCTCAGTATTGTTTCTTACTGTGCGATATATGATTAAACGAGAGACACATTCACTCTCTAACTGATTGGTATAAAGGATAACTCTTTATGGCCAGGAGTGGAATTTTGGAAAAGGAGAGGGGAAAAAACAAGGACCTATTTAGTTTTCCATTAAGCAACTATGTAGTGATACTCAGAGGGGAAGACACAACAGTTCCTATAAGAAATGAAAATAAGAAAAAATGACCACAAAAACTTAGTGTATGTACCAAGACATGTTTTGTCACAGCTCTGTCAATACCACCTTTGTTATGATCTGCAATGCAGATAATGTAGCCGTGTAAGTGTGCCTTTACATTATTAGCACTCATTGTGGATCATTTACCTAAAATACCTGTGGAGTGGAGGTTCTGCAGGCTTCTGGGTTGTTTCTGGTGTAACTGGTTTGCATAGATTTTAAAGGGAAGAGATGGCATATGAAAAATGCAAATATTTGGGAGAAATGGCAAAGTGTGAATCCCTGTGACAGCAGACACCTTGGTGGAACTGAGTTAGCCCCATCTGTGCAAGCAGGCAGTTCACTAGAAGGTATGAACAATAATGAGGATAGAGGCTTTTCAGGCTGGTGATGGCAGGTTCAGCACATCCAGTGTTCCTGTTGATGTCAGTATTTTTCAGCCTGAGGGAAAATGCGGCCTGATGCAAACTCTGTTAGCGTTGAGGCACTCAAATGGGAAGCATTTTAATAATCCATCTATTTCATGGCATGAGAGGAGAAGACCCACTGTGACATGCTGGGATATATGTTGTTAATTGCTCGTCATAACAATTCTATTTCTTCAGTAAGATCTCTCATTTCCCTTACTTCCTCTCCCTATGAAATGATCTTGTAAATATGGAAAGAGCAACCCTGAGGAATCTATAATTTAATGAAAAATTGCTGTTGCCATGGCATAGGAGAGTTCTGATTTTATATTGAAAGAATTTTTCAGTCTTCATTTGCATTCCCTGACGCTCTAAACAGCTATATCAGAGGTTAGGATTCAAACAATTAAAAATGCTCTATTATTAAGAAGAAATTAAAAGAAGTAATCAGCCTAACACAATTCCAGCTCAAAAAGCCCTTCCCCGGCAGCTCACGGGAAAAGCATATTTGTATGCTGTTAACATCCCAAATTGGCTTAAGTTAAAATACGCTGGGGCAAGACTAAACCAAAGCAAAGACAGTGGAAAAAGTACTAATGTTTTCTTTTCACTGTGAACAATGTGAAATTTCATCAGGTTTTGTTATTAGTATGTCATATGAAAATACTATGCTGAAGCTTACTATTCAGGCTGTTACAATCTCCTAAGTAAGACTTTTTAATACAAATTTCTTCTTGGCATCTTCTGAATTCCCTTGTTTATTTGCCTGAAGTATTTGTACCAGGCTTGTTCTTGTTCCATCTTCGGTATTTAAACAAGAGATAATTTTTCCCCTTCTCCTTTTTTTTAATTCTTTGGTTTTGTGGGTGGGTGTAGTAAAGTTTTATAATCCTGATGAACTGACAGTAACTGGGTTGAACTCCACACGAGAAGAGGCAGATGGTGCCTACACCTCCTTTGCTATTCCTCAGACACCTATTGCCATCGTTCAGCAGCCTCCACTGTTGTCATCTGGGATGTCTGCAGGGTAGATGCTGCAATTGCACTGCAGCTCACCAGATGATTTTGTGGCTCACGGGGTGGTGCAATCTGTTGTATGACCAAGAGCGTTGGCCACCTTTCATGCCCTAGGTTAAAAAAGCCTAAAACCATAAAAGTTTGGATCCTGCCCCTTTAAATGTCCTGGGCCGAACTTCCAAGAAGGACAGCTCAGGAATAAGAGTGTGGGTTTCCGTTTTATTTCTGTCACTAAAGATTTTAGCTCAGAGTACCGGACACAGGCAAGAAATCCAGGCCTTCCTGGATGCCCAACTTCAAAGCTGAAAGTCATGCAGGCTCTCTGCCTTGCCTTGTGTTCTTTCTTTGGTGTCCTCTCTCCCTGCTCTACAGGATGCTTGTAATGTTTTTGTCTTTTCCTCCCTCTTCCCTTTCCAGAATACCCATTTCACTGTGTATTTGACCCTGGATCATTTTCACATCTGTGGTTGAAATTTACCTCTAGAAGAAAGTCCAAGCAACAGCTTGGGCACCAAGCACTTCCAGGCACTCCTAACCTTTAAGAGAAGCTGGTTGTGCCTGTACTTCGTGGTCTGGTGCTGCCCCAAATGACATCGCTGACCTTGGTTTCATGATTTCACTCCTGCGTGGGTGAACCACCAAACCACTGTTTTGAAAATGAAGCTCATTTTGCTCGGAAGGAGGCTTTTCACCCTTAGCATGTGGCATATGCCACATAGTGTCCATATGCCAGGTTTGACATAGAAGTCCTAATGGCTTTTCAACTTGGTGAGTTACATGCCTCCGAATATTATTCTACTGGAAAAAATAAAGCTAAAGCATTTTTTAAGGAAAGATGCTATTGTTAGTGTTCTCTGGTTTGCTCATTGATGTATGGGATGTTGTCCCCATCTGTCTCTTTCTGCACTGGAACTAAGAGTGAACTGTGCTCATTACAGCTTCATCATAGTTTGTAAGGTGGGCGGCCCATAACTGCATCTCCACAGCACTATTAAACCCTTGGATTGGAGTGTAACCGGGCTAATAAGCTTAACAGGTTCAAAGGCTGAGTGTGCTTACTTGCAAGGCAGTGAGGGTCCGAGAATAGTTTCTTTTTTTTCTTTTTCTGACTTCTCATTCCTGTTCGCCAGTTTGCCTCCCAGGTTGATAGGCCAGCTGATCTACAGACGGTCATTTTATCAGCTATTGAAGAGATGGCTTCATGGCACAAGGTATGGTCTCTTTCCCAATGCAGGATTTCTCCTCAGGAAGCTCTGTCTACATACTTGGTATAATTTTATTTTTCTAGCCCACAGCAGTCTTGAAGGCAGAGGTTGTTTGCCTGGTGGTTTGGTTATTACTTGCTTATTTTTCTAGCCTGCTGCACATCATCTGAGGCAGAGGAGGAGGATAAGATGCAGGTGAAAGTCTTTTCATCTCTGATGTTTGATGTACAGTTAGTTTTGTTATTCTAACCTCCTGCATGCATCTTAGGGTTGACGAAGGTATGGAAAATAACTGTAGAGTAGTTTAATAAACTTCTCTGCTGTACCCAGTCCAACTCTGAACTTCAAGATTCGTGTATGTGTTCCTCTAGTGTCCAAAAGTATATTACTACTTCTACTTCGTATTCCCTGGTAGTTTAGTCACTAGATATTGATGATTGAATTCCTAGTGATTGATGTGACCAAAAAAAAATCCCCCAACAAAATCTCACCACCTGGGTGGAGATACTGTGGTTCATTTCTGTACCAAACACATTCCAAGCTTTTAACTCACTCTGTAAATCTAGTTGTAACTTCTGGGGCACCCTAGTTCACAATGGTAGCTGATGGTTTTGCTGTTTTGGCATGCTGACTCAGTGTCATGCTGTGACTGAAATAGGTTCTTCATCAGTCATTTAAGAAAAATATTTTTACTGCTTAGAGCTTCAAAGCTCAGGTAGTTAAATAAAATATTTTACTTGAGTATGATGAGTTACTGTCAAAATGTGTGATGAACTATCAAGACATGGCTGATGTTTAATAAGGAATCTTCTCGATTTTTTACTTTTATAGGAAATTTGTTCACTGAACATGTTCATATTTAAGTGTTGAAGTATACATAATATCCTAGACAGGGTCCAAAGGCTGCCCAATAATGGTTGTACAATCTGCGTTTCTCTTGGAGTATTTGATTGCCCGCTTGGTCGAACAGAAGAATAAATTATTCCTGGATTAGCATATATGGATAGCTACAACTAATAAGTGCATGCATGTGTATGTCATGTGTATCTGTTACAGACATATATCAGAGACAAGCAAGCGTTTGGATTTTTGGTGCTGGTTAGAGAAATGAGACTTCCCTAGGGAATCAATTCCTTGGTGAAAGAAGTCTTTTTGTAGAAGGCATTTTAAGTGGGATTATTTCTGTCCTTTGTAACGCTGATGAAATCCTCCTAGGAATTAGGTGACAATGTTTGTCAGTAAGAACACCCAAGTTGTGTCCAAGAGCTAAATTGACTTTTGATCTCTCAGAATTGTCTTCTGAGAGTCCTTCTTGATTACCTCTGCAAAACCAGATTTAACTTTATGTTCTGCCTTCAAAGTCCTTCCTACCTTCTGCTATATGAGTAAATAAAATTATTTTAGATAGGTAAATATCACCCTTTCATAAGAACAAAAAACCCAGACTGTTGTGTCTGACCCTCCTTTTAGTCTTTTTTCCATTTCTGAGTGAAGCAAACAAAACCATGTGAATCTCAGATAGTCCTGGGAAGAGAGGAGGAGGGAGAGGCCGTTGTTTCTGTTTGGATCAGGAAATAGTGCACAGATCCACTGAACAGAAAGAGACTCCCTTTGTACTCGGGCTGCACGGGCATGTGAAAGAAGCAGTCTGTTCTTTTAATATTAGTGTAATAAATATGTGTATATATTTGGTAAACCTGTAGTGCGCTGCTGCAAAATTGTTGTTTGTCTCCCAGTAGCCTTCCAGGAAATGTGTTAGTACATTTGCATCTCTTGTGCACATCGCCCAAGCTTAGAGCTGGTGCCTTATGAAGCAGAGGAACGTGAGGGCGAGTTCAGATTTGTCTGGGAAGCTGATTCCGATGTGTCTTCCTCCTGTTTGTCTGGTACCAGTTCTTGCTGACAATGTTCTGCAAGGGACTTTCCCTTAGGAAGTAAGGTTTTTATTGGACTAGTGCTTCTGTGAAGTATCTTTAGAGGAAAATAATGCTGGTAACGTCAGACAGGAAAAAATAACTCCTTAAGAGCTCCAGCAGGCCTTCCTAAATATTATCAAATGTGGTATAATACAGGGAATAATAAAAATAAGTAATTATTATAGAGAAACACATTTCATATATGTTTTTGCTATCCACAAAGCCAGTATTATACACGAACAAAAAAGCCCTCTCATACGATGTCAATTTTATATTTGTAGCTGTTATATGAGAGCACCAAATTTTATAGCTGTGTAATGCAGAAATATGATAATCAGCTACTTAAATAACGAAAAGCTGTTGATAACATGGCAAGCAATGTTCAAATACTCTATGAAAAGTAGCAGAAAATCTGCAGGAAATGTAGAATTCCACAATTTGTTAAGCCTTTGTATTTTGCATTGATGAAACATCATCTTGTGTATGCAGAAGTTTGCAAATGAAATCAGGTGTTCATCATTTGAAGCTTCATTTGCTAATTATGATGTGGGATCCAGCACAGCAGTAAGCATCTACGGTGAATAGAGGCTGACTGTAGCTCAAGAGTAAGCTTTTTCTGTGTTTGAATCTCACTTCTAGGTGGACATTATCCCATTTTTGTTTATTCTCTCTCCAAAATTTCTGAATCCCTGTTACAGTTCCATCTGTCAGCCCAGCAGCCCATCTTAATTCATGTAATTTAGGCTGAAATTTACCCCGTTAGGAGTGTCGGGCTCTAGCATAGCTGTTAAGCCACGGCCTATTTTAGTGAGATGTTGAGGGTCAAGATTTGAAGGGTACATCGGACCTCCTACTTCAGATTTTGACGGATAGGGACAGGCAATAAGGAGAGACATCTTCCTCCCACCATCTGTCTCTGATTGTAGATTAGGTCCATTCAAAACCTTTGGACTGCTGCTTCCTTGGGCTGTCTGTGCCTTTTCTCTGTGCTTCCTCTGAGGAGCTGTTCCCTCTGCCATCCTTAACAATATATTTCAGCCCCTGAATTTATAAAGGTCAGCAACCCAGATTGTTGTTCATCCTGTTAGCAGAGATGCAAAGAGAAGGAAATACTCATCTTTTCATTGTCTTATCTACTTGAAAGTCTATTGGATATGATGTTTGTGACGTGGGAGTGCTACACTTTTCTTTCCCCAGTTTGCCTGTCATTTCCTCGCTAACCTTTTAGTGTAACAAAGCCTGGAGATTTTTCTTCTTGTTTCCAATGGGGAGGCTCCAGTTCTCCTGGAAATGGAGCTACCTGTTTTGATCAGAATGTGACTCTGAACAGTGATCAGCACATCCAGATTCCTGGGCTGCTGTGGAGGATTTGGTCCAACTTGTGCCTTCATAAGTAGAAGTGCGGTTACTTTAGCAGGACAACCCAATACAGGGGGGAGACTAGCATGAGCTTTCTGTTATTTTATTAACATGCTCTCAGTTTAGGTCCTCAGGAGACCTCCAACCAGTATTTATTTGAAGATGTCTCTGTCCAGGATAATATTATGATTAGAATCAAAGGAAGCAGAGAAAAATAGGTTTTCTTACTGAAACAAAGTGAAAGACGTTTTTCCCAGCCTAAAGAATCTCTGGAAGAGCAACCCCAAGATGAGACTTGGCAAGTGCATATTATGCCCTCTGCCAAATAATGGCTAGAGATCTAGCAAATCTGGTTATTACATGAGCTGAGCAGGAAGAGCCTGTTTGAAATTCTAGCACTGCTTAGAAATACTAGCACTATGCTCAGCAGAGGAGGAAGACGGGGGGTTTATGAACTGCAGCCACGGAGGCCTCATGTCAGCTGAGTCAGAGCAGAGTCGACAGTGGACAGAGCAGTGCAAGGGAAGCAGGAGAGGGAAGACGAGTGTTGCTGAGGCTTGTATGCTGCTCTTGGCGCTCGACTCTCGTTATTGTTACTTTGCTTGACTTTTAGATAATAAATAAAATATGGAGTAGTGTCTAGAAACACAGGCAGAGGAGAGTTCAGCTACTGCCTGACTGCTGTCTCATGCAGTTGATGCCTAAGAGCGATCTTTTTGGAATTAAAATGGAAACCAGTGGTGCTTTATGGACTGGGACTAGCAGTAATGCCTTACAGTAATAGACCATGATTATGATGGTTGAAGAAAGTGTAAAGGCTTTATCCCTAGGAAAATCCAGGGAACAGCATTTAGACAGTCCAGAGAGGCTTGTCTGTAGCTGAACTGGCACCAGTTGCTAGAGCAGATTGCACAAGTGACCCAAAAGGGATGACAGAGGGTAGCTTTTCAAATCCCAAGAGCAGAGGGATCCTGTTCAGGGAAGCTGTCTCAGCTGTCAGGGCAGTTCTTCTTCCATGTCAGTGGACTTAAAAATATCTCTATTTTTGCCTTTGCAACAAAAAGCAAAAGCCAGCTTTTGAAAGACTATTTTAAAAGTAGAAGAGCTTCAGGCTTCTGAGGGCTTAATCTCCCAAAATTTTAATGATGGCTCATAAAAGCTACTATTCTGCAAAGAGGCACTGTACAATTTCTGTCTTGCATCCTTCTAAAGGGTGAGTGCTGACTCGATATGGAGGATAATTCACTCGCTATTTTAAAGCCGGGGAAGGTGAAACGTCGTTTAGTTCTGTAAGTGTATGATCCCTCTGTTTCAGTACTGGGGAGGAAGTGCTGCTTCTTCATACTGAAGTCCGGTAAAGGTGAGATGGACAGAAAGCTTTCCAGGAGCCGTGTGGCTGGGCTTCTCTGGGTAGGTGTCCAGCAACTTCTCTACCAGGTCTTCCCAGAAGGACGTTCATTTTGTGGCAGTGTTCTTCGGAAAGGGGGTGAGTCCTGACTGACTGAGCTGTGCTGGGTCTTGAAGAAAACAGGGGAGAGCAGCAGCTTGTGTTCTTCAGTGTTTTGGGGCAGCAGACCACAAGCCGTCTCCTGCATATTTTTAAGGTCTCCTATATCTTTTTATAGCCTGCCTTGGCTTCCCTTTCTAGCCTGGTGAAGGAGGGCCTCCGCGTGCTTGGGGCTTGACTCCGAGCTCAGAGGCTGGGTTTACAAATGGCTTTCAAACGCTAGCCAGAAATATTGGCCTGTGCACGTGTGTGTGGAGGCGTGCGGGAGGCAGCGATGCTCCCTTGTGCAGTCGCACAGAACAAGCCACAATCTGGCGTCCTTTTGGTTATTAATAGCTAGAATATGGAAGTAGGGCAAATATCCATCCTGATTTATCCTGACCTGAATAATCCACATAGTCTTCAGGCCATAGACTAGCGGTTCTGTCTCTAGCTGTCACATTCCTGCATTTTAGGAAGTGATATCTGTGACCATTTTATGTCATGATGATCAATGTCACATTCAAGAGAGAAGCCTGCAGGCAGGCGTGTGAGCTATGCGAGCACTGCTCGATTAGGGAAGCGCCGCCGTGGGGATCCTGCTCGCTGTCACTCTGGGCTGTCAGAGGACGAGACAGAAGATCCTGAGGGAGAGGTCGCCCTGGCCTGGGGCTGCTCTGCTGGGGAGGGGGGAGCGCGAAAGACCCTTCAAGAGGCAGGCAGCAGGCGGAGGAGGGGAGGCAGGAGGCAGGAGGTGTTTGATTCAGGAGTGGGGAGAGGGGAGAGAAAGAGGGAGAGATGGGCAAAGCCCCGTATCCCTATGGTTAACTGTTCCTGGGCAGGATCGGGGTGTTCTGTGCAAGCGCAAACCAGTACAGGAATATTGGGCTGCTGAGATTCCAGGAATCAAAATTAAAATAGAGAGTGATAAGACTCAGGAAAGGCTCCCTGGTGTTACTAGAAGTTGGGCACTTTTTCTCCTTTTTGCTACTACAAGTCATGAATACATTGAATCACATGTTTTTATTCTCCTCCCAGCTTGCAACATGGTGTTTTTCACACCTATTTTTGAAATCACAGCAACAGTTTTGACCAAATGTGCAGATTTACCATTGTGGCCTACTTCTATTCCTAGCATGTGTAGAGAGACAAACAAAAGGGCATTAACTGTGATAAATTCAGCAAAAAGATGCCTGGGACGCAGATCAGAAGTCCTCGTTTGGTCAGGTTTCCCGCTGACTTCCACACGAGCTGGCATGGTTCTGGAGTGAAACATGCAAGCTGGAAGAATAGGGTGCACATTTGCGTCCTGTTATTGTTCTGAGAGTTATTCTGGCAACAATTTTCTTCTTCTGGCTGGGCACACAAAAAAACAATAAATATTATTGCTGATTGCGTTTTAAAAACTGCAGGCGTTAGCTGGAACAGAGGCCTATTTACTAGGGGTAGCACGGGTGTATGGGGAACCAAACCCTTGCCCAGAAGTATTTAAAGCCTAATATTAAGTCAAGGCACAATGTAAGAAACAAGAGTAGCGTGAAATGAAGATGAGTGTACTAACAGTCTGCTGTTATTTAAGCCAGCTAATGAACAATTTGAGAGCTTCAAATCATCTAACATTTTGTGTGTGTTATGTTTCTGTTCTGCTTTAATGCAGGTAAGTAAATACAAGAATGGTTTCTACCAAGCTGATCGCTGGAGCTGCGGTGTTTGAGTAGTACCCAGGGCCAATGACTCCGTTTGTAAATACTGTGTTCCCGTGTGCCAGTGCTTTTTCTGGAAATTAAATGCCAGTGTGAAACCTCCCTCCGTGCTACAGCGAGGTAACTGCAGTCACCCACCTCCCCATCGTGCCTCCCTCCTTGAACCCCAGCAGGTGAGGAGGCACCACAGGTCCCCCGGCTCTTCCCTCTGGATTTCACGCTCTTCCCCCACCCAGCATGAGCCTCCACTCACCCACCTTCTTGCAGGAAGCTCTCGGCAGAGCGAATGCAGCCCAGCAAGATGAACGAGCGTCTCCTAATGTCGATGGCCATCTCGGTGCTTCTGCGGGAGGGGCTGGGGCGGCTCCTTCACCTTGCAGGAGAGCGGGCACCGGGCAGGTGAGTGCCGCCGCACACGGGCAGCCCCAGCTGCCATCTTGCCAGCCCTGGCCCTAGCCTGGGAGTAGAGGGCAGCTATGGCAGCACTTTCTTTCCTCACACGGCCGGGCAAACCGCAGGGCCCAGGGTCCTGACCCGGCCCGGTAAGCTGAGATTCCCACAGGTGGAGAAAAGACAGTATGCCAGGATTTTCCGGTTTGCTTTTGAAACGCGGATGCTGGCCATCCGGGTGTTTCTGCATGTCTCTGGTGGGAAACGTGCGCCAGCACTTGGGGCTCCGTGGTTTGGGCTTGCAGCAGTTGTGAGCCTGGTTTGTCAGCGGCAAGTTATTCGTGTCAGATTTCCAAGCTGGCAGCAGACAGATCTCTGAGCTGTTACAGTCTGCAGAGAAAACTATGTCTTGAACTTTGAAATTTCTCCTTTTATTTTCTGCCTTCCTGACCCTGCCCCCACTGACAGCAGGTCGCTCTTGCTGGGGGCACATCCTCCAGGCGCAAGGCAGGTTGATGGTGGAGGGGACCTTCTGCCTCCCGAAGTCACAGAATCACAGAATGGTAGGGGTTGGAAGGGACCTCTGGGGGTCATCTAGTCCAACCCCTCTGCCGAAGCAGGGTCACACAGAGCAGGCTGCACAGGACCGTGTCCAGGTGGGTCTTGAATATCTCCAGAGAAGGAGACTCCACAACCTCCCTGGGCAGCCTGTTCCAGTGCTCCGTCA
>Ga0181612_166268_pt1 | contig 12183 bp, 5 predicted proteins | sample HoacroProtozoa21_FD_119630 | JGI IMG/M metagenome (GOLD analysis project Ga0181612, IMG submission 119630) | Hoatzin crop microbial communities from Cojedes, Venezuel. Combined Assembly of Gp0051906, Gp0051904, Gp0051908
AGTAAGAAGACGGAAGACGATATCAGGGTGAAGGAAAAACGTGTATTAGACGGGGGGGGGGGGGGGGGTTGAGAGAAGAAAATAATAAGCTATAAATGGACAACCAAATAAATCTCCTGCCGTACCAAGTGACAGCACATCTGGTTAGATGCCACCTCCAATGAGTTGCAAGCACAATATTTATTTGCCACGAAGAACCTGGCAGCAGGATTGGGAAGGGATTACAGCTTGGAGAGCAGTGCCACTTTCCCTGCCACCCTGCCTGCCCTCGGAGGCAGCAGCACACCAGGTGCCTGCCTGCTTCGGCTGCAGCAAAATCCAATCTGAAAACATCAAACCTGCGAAGCTAGCAAGGCTGGTGAGCCCCAGGCATCACTGACCAGGCTGTGACGCTGCCCACAGCTGGTGGGTCAGCTCCAGCTTGCTCTCTCTGCTGCAAGGACAAGGGCTCAATCTTCAGAAGCCATCTCCTCTCCAACAGGAGAGCTCTTCGGTCTCCATCCCCACCGTGAACCCTAAGAGGGTCAATCAGGCAACAGACGATACATCACAAACTCCAAAGCCATAAATGCAAAGGGACTTGTACACCTCTGATCCTTGAGAGCGCCTTAATTTAATACAGAGCACTTCAGCATTAGGAGAAAATGTGATTTGGGACTTGCAAGTCCTTGAGGGAAAGAGCTCCTCAGAGAGGGGCACCATTGCAAAGGGGATTATCACCATAATCACGAGATTAGTTGAATAATCCCAGCCGAAATCAGAGGTTTTGTCATCTGCAAAATGCTCAGCGCCCTCCAGCTTTCATGGAAACACAGTGCAAAGCAGGGTCAGACTGACTTTGAGGAACAACGCGAGGAAAGAGGAACCTGATTCCGCAAACCCTGTGCCTTGCAGTCCCACCCAAATCCGTCAGCGTGTCACGGCTTTGCAGAGTGAAGGCTGGTTTGCTCAGCCGCCTCAGCTGGGGCTGGCCAGCCCCTGTCCCCCTGCGCTGGTGATGCAGCACGTACGCATCGACTTCTTGTTCCTTCACAACACCGCTCTGCTTCAGACCAAGGGATTTTGCTGTTTTACAGATATAATGCAGTGACGGGGTTCAGGCCTCCTACAAACGCCAAAATCAAGAAGTCCAGTCCTACTGAATTAAAAGGCAACGTGACAGGGAAAACAAAACAAAATAAACCTCCTCTACTAATCACCTAGTCTGGCTCTTCTAAGGAAGCACTTGTGCAGTTGAATTGCACCAAGTAAACAAATAATTACTGGCTATTTTCTTCTATAGGTCAGAAAGCAGATTAACTAGCTGAGACTGAAATCTAAAGCATGTGTGTGTCGTGCCCAGGTTTACAAAAAGAAGAAAAAAAGCCAGTCAGGAGCAGAACCCTGTACCACAACCACAGCCATCAAACAATGTTGCTCTCCGAGAGACAACCTCTTCCATGCAAGAAGAAATCCACTTAGTCTCACCACTCAGGTATTCATATCTTGGCTAGAAAAATGCATAAAACCAATGTTAATATTTTTACATTTCCAGATTCTCATCATTTAACTGAACACATTCAGATTTACTACCTGGGGAGAGATTTTCTGAGAAGAAAAAGATAGAGTTTGGTATTTCTCCTGGAAATGGCTGTATTTTATAGACAACCCAGATGTCTCCAAACCCAGGTTTATGCTTGGCTGCAGTCTGTTGCCAGAATCAGAAAGGAAAGAGAGGAGAGGTGCAAGAAAAAGTAATACCTGAATTTAATTTCACTGTTTTCCATTTCTGCAACTGAAAGCAAAATTCACCCCCTCAAGCCCACTGCAAAACTGGGAAGGATGGTCCCGGTGGTTAGAAAGTTCTGGTCAGGAAGCTAGTGACACTTTTCCCCACAGCACTGGAGAACCTGCTCAGTTCAGCTCAGAGATCTATAAAACCAGCAGAGAAGCAATGATATTCCAAGTATCAAGAATGAACCACCATGTACTATCACGTTTCACAGTGGAGCCTGCGCTCCAGCAGCTCCCAGAAGAGCAGCGAGCTTTAGCCCGGAAAGGTTGCCCTGACCTGCGTGAGCGGAGCAGGTGAGGATGCACATCCCCACAGCACGCACTCCTGTACGCAGACTGCTCTGCTCTCCCATAAGAAGGCTGCAAAAAGAGCAAGGAGAGTTGCACAGTTCCCTGCAGGTGCTGGCTGTAGCTTGGGCAGCTGAGCACAGACAGTTCTGCCTTATCAAGCACGAATAATGCTGGATTGTTTCCATGTGGCAGGGTGGGGGAGAGCAAAGAATAGAGCCAGGACATTTAAAACAAAAGTGTACAACTATATTCAGCGAATGACTGTTTTTCAGAAGGGCTTCGGGTGTTAGTCACACAGATGCTCTTTCTTGCATTTCTTCTGGAGTTTTGCTGTGGTTTTGTTTTTTTCTTTTCTTTTATTTTATTTTTGTTCTCACTTCACCTTTTGGTGTTGGAAAGCATCCATGCTTCATGCTAGATGTAGCTTGCTTTAGTAGCAGGAAAGGAAACTCTCAAAGCCGGTGCTCTTCTAAACCAAGCCACCAAACCTTTTCAAGGTTGATTCTCTAAGCGCCAGGACACATCTTTCAAAAGCATGCTTAGTGGCACGAACTTCTGCTCAAAGACTCTCTGTGCTGCTAGCCAATGCCTGAAAATGCTTTCCACTTCCTCGCAGTAAAATTGACAGTCCCAGGACAACAGACCGCCAGCCACCCCTTGCAGCTTGCCATCCAGAAGGGCAGAAGCCAGGCAATGAGGAAGAGGAGAAGCGAAGGCTGCAGAGGGACCGTGACCAGCTCAAAGCCATCTCTAGCAATGCACAGCTGCCCCTAGTGCCATGGAAAATGTCTTCCTCCTAAACGGTCCCCATCACGCTGCGGAGCTTGGGGGACTGAAAGCATCTGCCAAGAGACCTCTGTGCAAGCGGCTTACTGAGCCCTCCTGGCTGCTGCACTTTGCAGAGTCACTTACTCAGATACCAAAAAGCTCCCATGGACCATGAAAGCTAGAGCTGGCTGACAGGACCAAGAGGCTCTCACTTGATAAACAGTGACTGCTCCTCCAGAGCAATTACAGGCTATTAAGTAAATGAGACATGTTAAGGGAAAAAAAATGAAAAGTCTGTATTTACACAGGAGCCTGTAATGACTCCATCGTTGTGTCAGCTTCACATGCTTGACAAGACAGATGCAGGCGAACTTTTGAGTCTACTGCCTTCACTTCATTTCCTTTTCATAAAGCCAAGCCACAGATTAATTTTTCTCTCTCCCTTTTTCTTCCTGGACTTACCTTGAGATGACCTGATATCACTCAAGCTGAGGGTGAGGCTGGAGTTGCCTCCATGTCAATCTATAAATATCCCATACAGCACTGTGCAGCAGCAGAGCTTCACACAACTATCGGGGTTAGCTACGCAGCTGAGGTGTGCAACACCTTCATGCTCACACCCCATGTCTTACTTCATTTTTCTGAGATGTTTATTCCTTCTCCCTCTAGCTATCCAGCAAAAAGCAAAACATCTGGCAGGATGCTGGTTTACATTTATTTTGGTTTTCACTGGCCTTTGTGCTTACAGTTTATAGTTCATTTTCTATCACCTGTGGAGAACTTGCAAAGTCCAGAGATGAAAGACAACCAGCCGTGCAGCTTACGGTATGTGCCAGCACGAAGAGGCAGAGAGGATGGTTCCAAGAGGAGGTGCTGCTCTCCCAGTGGCCATTCCTGCCCAAACACACAGCAATGAAGCATTCGGAGACAGATCTTCCCATAGATGTTCCCACATTAATCTGTGGGTTCTGTACACAATTTCCCATGGAAACAGCCGTGCCTGTGTCCCTGCTCAGGACAGCTCATGATGCACTGCAGGCACCTTACATCCCTTTCTCCAATCATGGCTGCATGTTCCTGATCTGTGCACATCCAGTCTCCTCCATTCATTTTGTTCCCAGTGTCAACAATTTTACTAGCAGTATTTGCAGGGCTGTGGGGACTGAAAACACACAGAAATAGAAAACAGTAACCTAGAGACGGGGAAGGGAGGGAGTTCAAAGCACTTTCCTGCTAAATGACAACCGAAGCTGCCTGCAAATAAAACTCTGGAGCTCATCAAGTAACTCTGACCACTGAGGGCGCTTAATAAAGATTACTTTTCTACAGCTCCACTTGCCCTAGGCATCATTTGGTCCTAATGAGATACTCCATGGAATTTAACGCATGAAAGAAGAATAGGCTTTTCAACCACAGCCATTACAATGAAAACGAGCTTTCTGCTCCAAACCCCACGCACTCAGACCCCTGGCCTACCCTGGTAATCCTCCTCAGCCATGCCAAGCTGGACAACCACAGTGCTTGCTTTCTGCTAGAACCAGTATGCAGCTATTCCACAGCATTACATCTTAAAGACTGGTCATGCTGAGGATGTTGAGGCAAGCTCTCCTGAGAGCTGCAGTGCTCAGAGCACTGCTTGCTTCCTGGGCAAAGCCACTGCAGCCTCACCAGGCCCCAAAAGCCCAGCTTCTAAAGTGAAGCAGCACAACTGGGGATGGTGGGGCACCTGGAGTGGCTGTTGCATGGGATACCTAAGACTTTGCACAAGTACTGCAAGATATTTCATTGCCAACTCAACCTTTCTTTTGCTTTGTCTTGTGTGATGGCTAAGATCATGATACTTCTGAGCATGCCTGGAATACTAAAGCACTTCTTCCCACTGTACCAGAGTCCCCAATGAAACAAGCGTGCCAAAAAATTCCATGTGCCACTGAAATGGGTAGAAACACAACAGATAATAAATGCTAAACGTCTGCAACTGTGAATCAGAACCGGTAGAAGGTGGAGGCTGCCCAGTGTGCTGTTGAACACCATGGCATGCACACACGTGCATCCCTAAGTACAAATTCTGTGACATGCTCACAGCTACAAAACCCTCTAGCAGCAAGATGGGGCAGCTGATCGTACCAGATACAGGTTAGCAGATTCTTCCTGGCAAGGACAAGAACCACAAATCAGAATTGGGAAAAGGGGTAGAATCGGTAACGAATGTGGAGATCCTCAGACAAACCCAAGCTGACAACACATTACAACTTTTCAGACTTCATTATCCCTTGAGTTTGGCAAGTAGATCACAGAAGTCTTAAGCTCATGTGGGATGAGCCTCAGGCTAGATCTCAGGCGTTCATCCTGGCCTGCACCTTTACGATATGAAACCAGGAATAATGACAGAGGACATGGCACATACAGACCAGCTCCATTGAGACTGCTCTGTGCTACAGCATTGGGTAGCGAACAAAGCAAGAGAAAAATATACAGGCAAATAGAGCCCTTTCCTTGCCTTGTTCCTGCTATCCCAGCTCTAATTTCCTCCCTGAACACAATTTTAGCAGCATGAGATGCAAGGACTTACAGTATTTACAGGGACCAGTTTGTGAGCACAGTCCCAGGAAGAGAGGCAAAAAATATGATGGGAAGATTATGGCTGGCAATGTCTCAGCTCTTCCTGCTAGACAGTTTTATTAGCTTTCCTGACCACAAAACCAACAAGGGCTACCAAAGACGTAATACTCACAGAAAACTTTCTCCCTTAAACAGACAGGAGCATAGCCCAGACGGGTCACCCACGGACTCCTGCAGGGGCTGGTGTTTGATCCTGGATCTCCTGCATCCTCTTTAAGAACAATGACTTTGAAGTTGATTTCTCTCACAAAACTGCCTGAAAAGAGCTTGAAAATTCTTGAGTTCTCCAAGTATAGAACATGAGATATTCTGAAACCTCAGAGTTACATGACTGAGAGGAAAATCAAGCCCCATCCCTCCTTGCGCACTAGCCTTTTGTACCTCACATTCAGACTCTCCTCTCTAAGCCACATGCCTCTCCTGCGTGTTGGAAGCTCCTGGGTGCAGGTACCAGCTCCAGCAGCCAAGAGCAGAGTCCTACAGTGCTGTAAAATGACTGCTCAGCACTGAGATCAGGTTCTTTCCTCCACAGACAATTTTAGAAGCATCTGGAGCAGTTATGCTTTCATGACTATCACTGAAGAGAGATGGGTCAGAAACACATTTGAGATGACAAGTGACATCTGCATTAAGTCAGGTGGCCAGCTAAAGTTAGCTAAGAGTACCTGGTTGCTCTTCTGCAACAGATTTGCTCTTGCAGAAGCAGATAATGAGTGCCCATTAATAATTAGTAGACTCTCTGTTCACAAAGAAATTGTAGCCCTCAGGATTTCCAGAACTCTCTCTTTCCCTTCCAAACACAGCAAGCGTTCGTTCACTTGCAACACTCCTTTCCAGTGCTCAAGCAGAGGTCTGACTACATTTACCCCAGGAAGCATGAAGTGCTGCATCACCCCGTGCTAGAAATGCTCCCCAAGGACACGTGGTATCCAGAACAGGTATCGCCTAACCAGAAGAAGTGGCCTCCTATTCTGCCAACAAAAGAGAAGAACTACCCAAGAAGCTTGAACAAAGATCAAACCACTCACAGAGCAGCAAACAAGATCCTCATGAAAGCACAAAGCACTCATGGGCAAACTATTACATGCCCTTTACTCTTGTGGCTCCATTCTGCAGGGTGATGGCACAGCCAGTCCTTCCCCTTCATCACAAACATGTACCCCTGCAAGCTAAGCTTTTCCTTCAGGAATTCCTACAGCAGATTAAAACTCAGTTTATTAAATAAGGCAGTACTCTAACAAGGGTAATCCACAGATAATTTCACTCATTTAAACTCTATTTCATCTCAACCAAGTAGACTTATTTCCATTTAACAATCTTAATTCTTTTAGCACTTTCCGGCTCCCAAATTGGCTTCGACAGCGGAATTGACATTCAGTCATCATTTTCACATAAAGTTCCATTTAGTCTCTCCAAAACCCTACAGCGTCTGGAGGTGCAAAAGGAATTCATTAGTGGTGTCTTTGGGAAAATGAGCCATCCCTCCCTGCAGTCTCCTTACATTCACAGTCCTTATTTGGCAGGGGTTGAGGCAGAGCTGGCAACTACATGGCTAAGCTGCTCCTCCACTGCAGATTCCCCCTGCTGCTCCCCTCTAACTCCATGCTCAAGTCCACCTCTGTGCTGACACACGAGCATCTGCTTTCTTTGCTTCTCTCTCTGCTGAGCTTAGCATTTAATTTTTACCCATGGGCCCCAGAGCTCCCCCATTCCCTCCAGCCCTATAAGCACCATGTCTGCAAGTCCCTTCCCTTAGGGAGGTCCCTGCCAGCCCCGAGAGCCCTGTGGTCCATGCCCTGCCACTGCTTGGGGTTACTGCTCTCAGGCATAACCGGCCATGTTATGAGCACCTGTCTCCATGCATCTCCTGGGTCTTCCTGTTCTTCAGGAGGTCTCCTCCAGATGGGATATTCACCTTCTGCATCTGAGGCCTCTCGCACTTATCTCCCTTCCAGAGGTAACACCCCAAAGAAGGGCTCTGGGGAACGATGGTACGCTATGCTACCCTAACATGATGCCATCCTTTTGGATGGCTTTCCCAGCAACAAACTAAATGCAGGCTGAGGGCACCCATTGGTCCTGCCTGCTCTCAGCTACTTCAGGTATCAATTGTGCCCTGGGTGTTGCCCCCTTCTCTCCCACACACACACTGCTTCCCCTGCCCATCAGCACGGCCCACAGCTCTCTGCTTTTCACAGACAACATCCTATAGAAAAGCAAAAATCATTCTTTCAAGTTCTTCCATCCTTCCCTTCTTCCTCAGCATTTTTTCCACCAACCTCAGCCAGTAGCTTCAATCACAGTGAGGACTTCATGAGGCAGAAAGGGAACAAGAGGAGCACAAAGCCAGGAGCAAGGCTTTAAAGGGAATGGCAGGACCTACTCCTCGCAGCCCTGCATAGGGCCCAGCACACAGGGAGCCAGGCTTTGTCAGCAGGTTGTTCTCTGCTTCTGGGGTTAGGACTTCCTTTAAATGCTCAAAACATGGTTTAAATGGTTCAAAACACCTAGATATCAAGAGCTAGAGCTTCTGAATCCAAGCCAGGACAATTTGGGCTTTCAGCTTTACAGGGATGTGTTTATCTCAAACTAAGCCTCAAGCAATTAGCTGCAGAGGGGCACTTCAGATAAGTGCCCTTTCAGGTCAAAAGCACCTTTTCTGGGAAGGCTGCCCAACAGCCCTGCAGTACCTAACGCTAGCAAGAGGGCTTTAACGCCTCACTGAGCTGAGCACTGCATGCATTGCATTCAGGAGAGCTGGCCCCTGAGCTTGCAGTCCACCCATCTACAGAGCAAAGACAAGTGAGCTTGCCAAGAGTTACACAGCAGGAGAACGAGGAATAAACCTGTGAGCACAGGGCATATCGCTTCAAACAGACAGAAACTCTACTTTGCACTCACCGTGTTGGGATCTCAGTTCTGCTCCAACAGACTGTTACAAGCTGGAGTTGCCTTGCTGTCTTCCTCCTCCCATCTGCCATCCTCCAGCTTGCCTTCTCAGGAAGGTTATAACAGCTCACAGGTAACAACTTTAGCTTTATCTCAACTCACCTTTAGAAACTTGGGCCACTAACTTAATCTGCAAGGCTATCCTCCATCTCACTTCCTGAAAACCACCTTCAAATCACTAGTTACAGTCATTACAGATATACACCTCTCCCTGAAAGCAAGCAACCATGTTCTTCAACCGCTTCTCCACAGGTGCCCCATCACCAGTAGCCAGCCTTATAACCGCTCCCTGCCCTCCCACACCTGCAGATGCTGCCTGGACCAAGGGCTTGCTTCCCCTGCATGCTTATTCAAACTTTGTAACTCCACCCAGCTCCTGTCCACATCCAAAAAATCTCCTGTTCAGTTCAGGTAGATCCTTAAACGCAAGTTAATTGGTCCCTGGGGAGGAACAAATCTGAAGCTCAAAGTATTGCCGATGCTGGCATTAAGTTTTCAGGTGCTCTGAGCTGCCAAGACAGCTGCTCTGTATCAAGCAAGCACTGCTTTGCAGTGTGATGGCATTCACCCCAGCAAGGGTCTGCTAAGGATATTTAATTCAGGCTTATTCTGCAGTGAAGTCAAGCTCACCACAGAGTCTGTAAAATCCATCCCTCCTCAACTGCCTACATGGATAGCCAAGGGCGAGGGGCTGGGCAGCAGTAATCTGTAATGCAGCCTAATGCATAAGCCTCTGTCATGCCACACTGGAGCTTTCTGCAGATATTCCAGCTTTACTGAGTTTGGCTTGGAGTTGGAATTAATTTTGGCAGCTGTTTAGGCAGGGAACCAAGCATCTTTCATTCATGTAATTGACTTTTTTATTCGTGTATATATATATATATGAAAAAATAATGAAAGAAATGACAGAGTAGCTCGTGCTATGACTAGCTTTTAGTCTATGAAACAAAAAGTTCTGTATTAAAAATGGCTCAGCAGCTAAGTACACAAAGTGCTGCCCAGGGGCAGTAACAGTGTTTAGATATAAAACAGGTTATATGGCTCTCAGATCCTGATCCTCGGCTCAGGGAGAATCTTCAACATTCAGGAACAAAAGTAAAAAATCAGACCTCTGAAGCAAAACTCCACATGTGCACCTATCTGTGTCTGCCCTTTGTCGCTCCCCCTGAGATTGCACAGGGATATATCTATATAGATACAGATAGACACAGATACATATATGACCTTTCCAGTGACCAGTCCCTCTCTCCCTGTCTCCTCTCCTTAAAGCAAATATTCGTCTTCCTGCTGAATTAGTACCCAGTTCGAACCCAGTCACCTTCCACATCTACAGAGCAGTACAGCACAGGGCAGCAGCTGGCTGCTGTGCGCAGGCGCACCACAGCTTTACCCACGCTGGTGAGCAAATAACTTTCATTAAACAAGCTAATGAAAAAAGAGAGTAGCTATATGCTGATTTGTTACTTGAGCAACATGGCTCTTCTCCATAACTACCAGCTGACTTTCCCATCCAGATGCTCTGCAGACAGAGATCTATACCTATATAATATGTATGTGGATATATAATGAATCAAAACAAAGCTTAAGGCCTCTTGGGATGTACAAAGTAGCCTGCCTCTCAGACATTAATGAATGGGAACAGCTCAGTAAAAATAACCCAGCCACAGAGGTGCAAAACACATAAAGAGATGGTCTGTCTGGCTGAACCCACACCTTTCCTCATTCCATGCCCTGTAGCATTGATCTAAGATATAAATCTGCTCATTATTTATTATTCATATTATTACAGTGCTGGATTCCTTGGGTGTAGAAGAGCTCCTCATGTTTTACGTGGCAAAAATGCAGCCTGGAGAGACAGGCACCCGTCCCAGGCAGGGGCATGGGGCTGCCCAGACATGCCACAGGCACCTTCCTCCCACAGAGCCACCAACGGCAGGGCAGGCCACCCGACTCTGCACCAAGCCCCTCTTTCTTCCATGAAGGCTCCCTGGAGCATGTGGCTAGTCGGTTTTAGGACAAATGCATTCAAACTTGATCACCTGTAATTCACGTAGAGACCTCTACGGTGGAAGAAACCATGAGTCCCTCCCCTCTTTGGTATCCAGTCCTCAGTCAGTATTCCAGATAGGCCCCTCACTGTTTAAAATCAAAGCAAAATGAAGCAGGGATGCAAGACTTCCACATCCCTCAAGCACCGCTCAAGTACTTGCTTGCAGCTCAACTTGATTCCCATTTGCTTTCTCCCAGGCTCCTCGCTCGGAAGCACTTGCTTTCCTCCCGCAGTTTTCACTCACACTTCGATGGTGCTAATGAGCCTCCTGTCTCTACAGGCAGAGAAGCCGCCCAGGAAAACTCGCATTCGCAGAGCCAGCGGGAACAGCATGCAAAACCCTGCCAGCACATGGTGACCACCCAGCGACTGCACTCTTCTCAGATAATCAACCTCAGCACACGTGCAGGGAGCCTGAATGCTCTGCCCTAGTGTCCAACACCAAAAGCATTCAAGAAAACCACTCTTCACCCAGAGTCATTCATTCAGAGATGGGTTAGATAAGAGACCGCAGCAGTCACCAGCAGTGTGCAGCCCCTCTCAACAGCTTCAGTTGTTTTTTCCTGGAAAAAATCCGCTCCTTTTACCCTAGAATTAGCCGCCATGGATAAGTTGCCTTTACAAGGCCACTCAGGACCAGGAAGGTATGGCTAGGAGACAGGGCACTGCTAGCTACTCTTCCTAGCTCTGTAACACAGCAGTGCCTGGGCACAGCCACAAAGAATCAAAGGGCAAGTCCAGGCAAGGCACTGCTGAAAGGGCCTGGCATCTATACCGGTGAATTTTCTCAAAGTAAAGACTTATGCATGTAACTCGGAAAACATAAATAAAATATCACTCTCCTAGAATAATAATGAAAACAAAATTAAAAGGGCAAATAGTTAACAAATGAATATTGTATTTTTCTCTACTTGCCACTACTCCAGCAGCAAATGACAAATAAACTGTAGTTCATTAAGCTACATTTATAAACAAATAAACATAGTTAAACTTTTACAATGTTTCAGCCAGACAAATTTACTAAGTCATGCATGTGGATACCTCTCCTTCTGCTCCATAGTTCTCTATTTCTTTAGACTTTCAGATTCTAGGAAAGTCCTGAATGAAATGTGAAAGCCTTTTAAAAAAACAAGATAAAATCAATATAGGCCAAACCCTACATACCAGTGCTCAGATGAGCCCATTGAGACATGAATTGAGCCGTGGATGGAACTAAAGCTCAGGAACCCAGTAGCTCTTCCCTGCTCCAAGAGCTGGCTGTGCCAGTGGGCCACATATGAGGGCAGGTCTCTAGGAGATGAGCAACTACCGCGTGGACTGGAGGGGAGCCATGGGACACCCCTGGGAAAGCCTCTAGCTTGCGTTCCTAGGGACTAGGACCCCAGCATACACATGGAAAGCATCTATCCACATTTAATGTCAATCTAGCTGCAGCCCGCACCTGCTCCTGTCACGGCAGCATGGGGACAGGCCTCCATTCGTGCCTTATTTCTCAAGATGCAATTTTGCAAGAATTTTGCAAACAGTTAACTCCTCCACCACCCCTTGTGCCCGGAAGGCATCCTGGGGTGCATCAAGAAGAGTGTGGCCAGCAGGACGAGGGAGGTTCTCCTTCCCCTCTACACTGCCCTGGTGAGGCCCCATCTGGAGTACTGTGTCCAGTTCTGGGCTCCCCAGTTCAAGAAAGATGAAGAGTTACTGGAGAGAGTCCAGCGGAGGGCTACGAGGAT
>Ga0181612_182936_pt1 | contig 12183 bp, 8 predicted proteins | sample HoacroProtozoa21_FD_119630 | JGI IMG/M metagenome (GOLD analysis project Ga0181612, IMG submission 119630) | Hoatzin crop microbial communities from Cojedes, Venezuel. Combined Assembly of Gp0051906, Gp0051904, Gp0051908
CTCAGCTGAGGACTGTACCTGCTCCACCATGTTGCCAGAGATTCAGATATGGTTTACATAAACCTCCACAATTTGGGCTTTTTTTTAAAGGACTGTCAGACCTGCTTGGTGCTTATAATCACAATTCTTTCGAATCTGAGTCCTTGAAGGGTGCCTTAAGAGAGAAACTTGGAAAAGAACCAGCACCCGGGCACAGCGCCGAGCTGCCGAAGCACGTATCTGGGCCTTTTCCCAGAGGTGGCTTGTGTCAGAGCTGGGAGAGAAGTCACCAGAAGTGGAGGGCTACCTACTCAGAGTCCATACGGAGATAAGAAACAGCCTGGTTACGTCTCCATTTTTTTAAATGATGTAGGACTGATTCTTCTTTTGTTTACATGTACTTCACAGCAGTCCACGATTGAAATCAATATCCTTCATTGACTTTGATGGATTTGCACCAGGCCAGGAGGGAGACTCAGACTCTGTGCAGCTAGCCTGTGGATTATCTTCTCTCACTAAGAGACAATTCTGTGAGAGAATGACTTATCAGCCCTCCAGCGGCAAGGCTTTTTGATCTGGTCCTACCCAATCTGCACACTTTGCTCTGATTTGGTACATCGAGTAACTCATCAACACGTTTTTCTTGACATCCAGGTTGCAATTGACTGCCTGACATGGAAGGTACTCTGTTTGGTAGTTACACGTGTTAATGACAAGATTTCCAGTGTAAATTGTAAGCTTTGTTTATTTGATTTTAATCGTCATGGAGCAGGGAAGCTATGTAGGTTTTATTCATAAGAACTATTTTAGCAGTGAGTCAAGAAAGAAGTGAATCATACTGACTAAATGAGAACTTTGCTACCTTTTTCTGGACAATTTATGTATAAAGAAAGAAGAGACAATTCTTTGGCATAAATTAGTTGTTACAGCAAATGACTCAGCCACCACTGAAAAATGTCATTGTTGTTATCCTTTATAAAGTGCTGTTGATGCATATGAAGTTTTAGAAGCTTATAAAAATCAAGGCCATTACCACAAAGAGCCCAGGATCAAACTCAAATCAGGATACCCTAGAAATACATCTAAAAGAAGTCAGTTTTAAAACAGGGATTGAACAGCAAGGGGGGCAAGAAATAGAGAAGAAGAAAAAAAGAGAAGAAATGTCATGATGTGACAAAGATAAGGGAGTCAGGAGCTGGTGATGGAGAGGTGAAGGAAATGACCTACCTCTAGGGAAAACAGGGCCATATGTGTGGAGAAGAAGAAACAGACAGAAAATTCATATTGGTCTTTTCTAGGCTAGAAGAGAAAGCTGCTGATAAAGAGGATGGCAGAAGTAAAAGCAGAAATTTCTGTAATTTTGCTGTGCTTCCCCAGTGAGCTACATGTCATTCGTGAATTAGGAGTCCAAGGACGAGAAACCTGCTAGAAAGACAGCAACCGGACAGACCACTGTCCAGAAGTTTGAAAGCAGGAGATATGAGGAATTGATTTCAGACCGAGTTCCAGTCAGTGTAAATGATCCAGCTTAAGAAGCAGTTTTGCATTTTGCTGTAACTGAAATACTGACACTGCTTGTGGTTTACTCTGGAGTTTGATTTGTCCATTTACCTCATGCTGTAGTCATCTGTGTCCAAACACTTCATCATGTGCATCCAGGATTCAAGAGTATCATCAAACCATGGTTTTAAGGATGCTGGCTGTGATGGGAATCTGAAATGCAGAATTCTCAGTGTCATTGAACCCAACTCTTCCTCACCTGACCCCCAGGACTGATTTGGAAATGAGACAATAATTGGAAAATTAGAGTCATGAAATGTACCCATGCAACTTACTGATTTCTGCTCATGTGATTGAAATGAGCTGGTTATTAGAAAAAAGGTGATTTCATCATACATGGTCTGTAATGAGCTTTGTATGCTCTGCCTGGGACTTGGAGGCTGAGTCGGTGTCTTTTTGCCTTGACTTTGTCACAAGCAACAGGGCTTCTGAAATATGAGTGTAAAAGACGGGTGAAGAATCATTGAATCAGTGATTTAAACAAAAAAGTTCTGGCTTTTCCAGGCTCTATCCCAGGGGCTAGTGCAGAAGTGACCCATCAGGACACGGTAGATTGATGTAACAGAAAAGCAGAATCAATCTTGTTCCCTCTTCTTCTTTCCCCATGTCCCACGGCTGTGCTGGGTTCGCAGGGTTAGCAAGCTAGAATATGTTTGTGTTGAGAAGAGGAGCAGACATGACTAAGGGACACATGGGAGCTAATATGGGGAGCAAGAATTTGCTGGTTTTAGATAGCCACTTTTCTGACTGAGTGCACTTTAAGCACAGATCAAGTCAGCCATCCTGCAACAGGTTCAAAGGAGGTTAGGTGAGATCCCATCGCAGATCCAAAGCTGCAACCCTGCTGCCTTAGCTCTTCCAGAGAAAAGGAAAGTTTTCAGCTCTGGACGCAATTTGTAAAGGTGAGTGCAGTGGCCCAGGCTTAGCTTCTTGTTAATGCTCTAGCTTACCCACGTGCTGCTGTCACTGAACTGAAGTCATGGGGCATTTCCAACCAGCTGCAGGTCGGGTGTTTTCTGGTGTGGTTCGTGTGTCATTCAGAACAACAGTGAAAGCGAGAGCTTGAAACACATTCTCCATGTGTTAAATCTTGATGGACAAGAAGAAAGGTGGGGGATCTGCCCAACTCTCCTTCTGTGTCGTGCAGCAACACAGTAATCCCAAAACAAGGACTGCAAGATGTTTCATTTAAAGCTGGAATTACTTCAGCGTTGTATGCTTACATCCTTCCTGTAGGTACAGCGCTGTCTTGAATGAGTTCCCATCATGCTGTCAAGTTTGGTTATTTTCCTGTCAGGTCGTGCTGTGGCTCCTGCATGGTTTCTTCTTTTGAATTGTCTTGTTGGCTTGTTTTTATAAGTTAATGGTGCAGGGGGGAGAAAAAAAAAGAGTGGTACTTATGGGAAGACAGTGTGCATACACCTTGTCGGCAGGGCTGACTGCAACACAGCCGAGACAGATTAGCACAGCACTGCCTGTCTAAAACAAATAAACAACAGCTGTTTATCAGACAGGGCTCAGCTTTCTCCAAGAAGAGGTAAACAGATTTATGCAGATGAACCTCCCAGGTGCCCTTGCAGCACAGCATCTTTCATGGCTACTCGGCCTTCCTTATGAGTTACAGCCAGGACAGACGAGCAACGAGATGCAAGGTTAGCACAATAACACAACCATTCGCACAGTGCCAGGGCGGTTTGTCATTGCTTTATGTTTAAAGCCCATATTTAATAGTAATGTAGAATTAATCATAGTGCTGATATCACTGTGAATGGAAGAATTTGGTGTATACTTCAGTATTTTAAGCCTATAGCATGTGAAAAAGCAATTTATTATAACTCACTTGTTATTCCATTTGTGCCTAAAATACTATGAAGCAAAATTTATGGCTGTTTGAGGTTGAAAGAAATTGGGATCAGCAAAAGTACTTTTCTGACTCTACATTAAGACAGTGCAGTTGCTGTCAAACTGCTTAACTTCATGGACCTTTAATTTTTTATAACCATCCAAGTTTACTTGAAATTCAGCAATGCTACAGGAGTCCACTACCGCAAAAGGATTGCTCCTCTCTCAGTTCATATCTGTCTGCCACAATATCTCCTTTAATTCTTCACATAAATTTTCCCTGAAGCTTCTCAGGTGACCCTAGCCACTTGCTGCAAAATCTGGTCTTGAAAACAGATGGGATATTATTTTAATAATGTAGACTTAATTACACAGTCTGGATGCTGGCTCTCAGAAATGTCTGATCATTTATTAAGAAGTTGTTGGAAGGAAAAATTGGGAGCTGCAAATTTTGGGCAACACTCTGGGGAGTTCAGAAAGAGAGGTTTGCTTCAGTTCTCATGGTGTTACCACTAACTCATCAGAAGTGTAAATAATCTTAAATAGTGTTGTTGGTTATTTTGAGGCAGTTTCTTTTTTATCTCACACCGAATGGGGCAATTGGATTGCAATTTCTGCTTTTCTGTTGGGATTCTGAGTCTTTTAAAGTGTCCTTGGGCTCCTCTTAATACAAGATTGTTTCCCCCGCAGCTTTCTTGACTGCTGCTATTCAGGAGACCAAGAATGCAAATACATGGTTCATCAATACAGTAAATCCTAGATACTGTAGTGATGAGTGCTATAGAAATACTTGCCAAGAGAAAGAGGAAAAAACCCTTTTCCTCTGCTCTGTTACGTAAATTGGTGCCATTTGAGCTTTTTGAGATTAGGACTTTCCTCACCCAAGTGCATCACTTAACATTTCAACACATAATGTTTCAGATTTCTCAAGGTGCTCCTTAAACACTTAGCTAAACCAGGTGGAGAAGGCAAAATCCACATGTGATTTGTTCTCCCTGGCTGTCACTACAGATTTAAAACCAAAGTCATTTTGGATGTACCATCCTGTGCTTTAATGTTACTAATATTATTAATATTGGTAACTAACAGTTTTCAGTCTATTGAACAATTAATGAAAAGGTCAACAGGAATTCTCTATAGAGGCATCCTTCTTTACAAGGCCCATTGCTTATACAATCTTGCAACATCCATCTTCCCAAACAAGCAAACGGACCGGAGATGGCAGCTCCTTAAACCTGCCTGTGAGCTCCTAATTAAAAAGCTTAATTGTATGAAAGCCATTAGGATATTAGTCTTCCAATCGACTGGGGTTTTGATGCATTAAGTGATACCTATGTTGCTGTGGGGCATATGCTCCTTTGGGTCGATGCGGGTGCCTACTCAGGCACCTGGGTGGTAGCAGCTGGTGGCAGATTATGGTCACTGTTGGTGATGCTTCCCTGCAGCCAGTTGGAAAGCTGGTGTTAGTCCCCTCCACCTCCTGCATCTGCAGTGCCCCAAGGGAAATGCATCTGAGCTAAGGGGTACATACCTGTCCAGCCTCTGTGGCACACGGAAGAGATGGAAAAGACGCAAAAACAGTCTGGTTTGTGAGCAAGCAGATGCAGGGCCAAGTTATGAATGCCCCACTTGAGGAGTGGGAAGAGGGTACTGTCCCATCTAATGCCGCTACTTGAGGTGACCTCTAATGCATCAGCTTTTGTTCATCAAGCTCTGGAGAAGAGTGTGTAACTCCCACTGCCCTGCCATGACCATCAGGCTGAAGCTGGGGGTGGTTTGTGCTACTACAGTTCTCAAGGGAGGCAGTAAGCATCACTGAAGAGCAGTTTAGAGATATTAAGTCTGCGTATTGCGCATCCAGACAACACTCTCATGGCTGTGCGTCTCTAGCTGCTTCCACAGTTCGTTCCAGGCATTAAAAAAAGCCATTTTGTATTTCCAGAGGAGCTGTATGGGCACTGTGATGCCAGAAAGGTGCTTACACCTTTGTCAGGAAGCAGCTGTGCTCTAGTGTCATCCCAAGAAAGAGTATGGAGACCTCCAAGCTCTCCCAGCAACCAGTGACATTTACTCATGACCCAGCATTTGCGGAGATCCTGCTAGTCACTTATCTACCTTTGTAGGTGCCCAGTAACTGGGTAGATCTAGCCCTTATGAATGACTCTGTTAGCTGAGCAGGCCAATCTTCATAGACCTCTGCACCTTTGTTAAATTAATAGCTATTGCTCTTTTGATTCTTCCTGAAAGCTTGCTTGCTATTCTCTGTCAGTCCTTGCTGTCCTAAATGTCAGTGGAAAGGATCATTGAAAGTAATGGGTTGAGTCTGTGTGTTGTGCCAATGACTTTATCCTGGGATGACCTTGTTTCTGAAGGAACAGTTGCGTTGGAGATGGCTGCGGGGTCAGGGTCTTGCTGTGGGGCAGTACTTGGCACTTCCAGCCAGCTTCTGCTCTTGCCTTAAGGTGCATGGGGGTCAGTGATTCTCCTCCCCTTAGGAATGCTTTGACTTGCCAAAGTCCAGCCTCAAAAATCTGCCCAAGTTTGGGTTTAAGCTGATCCCAACTGAAATGCAAAACTCAACAGGACCTTCTAATCTCACCTGGCCTGGCATCAGAAGTATGTGACCTTTGTTACGCCTCACAGGAGGTCAATTACTTCCAGGATCATTCCAAAGAGATTCAGGCCTTTGTAGCAGATTTAGCCCCAAAGGATCCTCTCACTGAGGACAAGATTGCCATGAGCTTATAGTGAAAACATGAGAAACCTCAAGTACTTTCCTCGCAGACGTTTTGCATGAGGCTAGCTCCGTCCCAGAGATGGCTGCATTCTGTGGGTGGGTAAAAAGATCCCTGTAGATATTTTTGCAAAGCAGTTTCAGATCCTTTGCAGCTTGCTAGAAAATTGAATTAGCTGTTTTCCATTCCCTGAATTAACCCTGATTCATTCTTCCCTCAACCCTCTCCCTCTTCCTCCCCTCCCTCCAACAGATGTCCAGCATATTAAGAGGAGAGACATCGTTTTGAAGAGGGAGCTGGGAGAAGGTGCCTTTGGGAAGGTGTTCTTGGCCGAGTGTTACAACCTCAGCCCCACCAACGACAAAATGCTGGTGGCAGTGAAGGTAAATCCCAAGAGTGAATGGCACAGAGTAGGGCAGGGGCTGGCCAGCGACACGAGGCTGGATGAGCCTGCGTGGGAAAGGGAAGCAGGGGAGGGCTGGGGGCCAGGGGAGGAGATTTATCTGGTGCCGGAGATTGTGGTAAATCCACTTAGTCACACAAACTTTCAGTGTTTCGCTTCAAGGTCGTCTGTTCTCGCCAATGCCAAAGCCTCTCTTCCTGCTGATGCAGCCAGGAGACAGACTGGGAGGAGAAGCTGGTCTGGAAGCTGCAAGATCCCGCACAGCTGCAGCAGCGCAGTGTGGAGTCCACCTTCCCTCTGCGAGGGAGCAGGCCCCTTCTCTTTCCGGATTTTATCTCTTTGAGGAACACACAGAAGCTGAAACAGAAAAAAAGGCTCAGCAAAAATGAGCACTTAAAACCTGAGCACGACTGACCAATTTGCTGGGATCTATTTTCTCTGAAAGGTTTTTTGCAAGATGGGCAAAACAACTCAGCTCGGGACTGCTTGGATAGCCACGGATCGCTCCTGTTTTGGTTTCCTGATTTTGAGCTGACACAAGTTCAGCTTGGCTTGTGCTGTGCTCTTCGCATCCTTGTGAGGGTCCTCATGTGAGCTGTGCCCCATCAGCGTGCCTCTGGGCAGAGGACCCCACTCAGGGCAGAAATGTGCTCTCCTCTCAAGTGGCACCAGTTGGCAGACACACAAGTCTAATCCCTGGGAGTTAATTGATGCCACCTAAGTCCTTGGAAGAAGATCTGCATTTGAACTGACGCTCTACAAGGAGAAAGGTTCCAGCACTCTCTCCAGGATGCTGGAGGCATCCAGTTACTTGAGAGTTGTTTTAATTATTGGCAGTTCAAGCCTTTTTTTGTCCCCTTATACTCTGACTGTGAACTGCACGATTGCACCTTTCACCTCTGAGACTGGTTAAAGCCGAGGTAGCACGGCTACCCATATGATTAATTGCCTGCTCATAAGGCTGATACCTGCCTATCAGTGTCAGCCATCCCTTGTGCGATTCTGTGTCTCAAGTCTCTGCTGAGTTTCCTTTGCATGTAGGCAGAAACAGCATCCGAACTTGTTTCTGTTAATTGGTACTATAAGCTTACATCTCCAGAGTGCCTTTCATCCTGCAAGATCATACAGATTCAGCTTTGGAGCAGGGCCTTGAAACCTGGTTTCTCGCCAGCTCTGGGATGGGGGGGCAGGGAAAAACTCACTCTAATTTGGGCCATATTATAAGTCTTAGGGGGAAAAAAAAGAAAGAAAAGAAAAAAGACTTCACATATTAAGCTGAGATTTGGCTGCATTTCCTGAATATCTCATGCTTCTGATGGAGGCTGAGAACTACCTCCCTGGTCACTGCAGCTCAGGGCAGCAGCAGGACATGCTCGTTAGGGCAGCTGAGTCCACAGCCCAGAGTCTGCCTCTGCTCTGCTTTCAGGGACTCCCTCCCAGGGCCAAAGAAAGAGGCTGTGTTACTTGTTTAAATGGACTCAGATTTTCAACGGAGCTAAAGGTTGCAGCCCTGCAGATAACCTGAGTTTTGATGTGATGGCATGGACAAGCTTCCTGTTTTATTCAGCTTGCTTCTAAAAACATCCCAAGAGATGCACAAAACCACTATTCAGCAAAGAGTGCTGAGGTTACAGAGTCAAGTACTAGAAATGCTGAAGGGGCTGGTATTCAGGGCATGTCCTCTGAACACATTTTTCATATGTCTATGGACTGCTTCATTGTGATGATCACTCCTGTGCCTGAGAGCTCCCTACATGTGAGTGCGCTGGTTTTCACAGCCTCCCAGCGAGGTGTTGGGGTTGTATCATCCCCATTTTGCAGAGGGCATATTGAGAAGCAGGGAACTGAGCTGAAAATATCCACTTAAGTGGAGGATGGAGTTACTGACCTGCCTTTCCAGCCCTGTGGCAGCAGGTACCAGACCCACATCGAACCCTGCTGCAGCAATAAACATGGCGCTTGTGCAGACCTGGTTCTGATGCTGCGTGAGAGGGGATTTCCCAGGTACTATTGGAACAACTGACACTTTGTGACAACGGCTGCAACCTGCAGATGCTGAGTGACTTGCCAGATGTCACGCAGGCATCATGTGATGGAGGCACAAATACAATCTACCCCATACTTTCCTAGGAGTGGCATTTCAGTGGTTTTGCTGAGGCATTCCTTCTCTTCCTCCAGTTCTGGTCTTCTTTCCCTATTCTATCACTTCCAGCTCCTCTTTCCCTCATTTCTAAATGTTTGGCTGTGCTACCTTAATAATGTGTGTTTTCAATTTTTTGTGTGTGTGTGATGTTTACAAACTCACAGTCCCAACACCTGTAGAAATGATTGTATGTGAAAGAGAGGAAACCTAATCTCACTGCAGCTTGAAATATTACATGCAATGACAGGAAAAAGGGGGAGAAAAGAGTGATGGGGGAGGGGACTGTTTTCCTGGGAAAAATAGGGTAGCATCAACTTTATGAAGATATTAAATGACTAAAAGTAATTGGGTGCCTGAGATAAGGATGGATGCTTTGCCATCTGCACAGTGTAACTAACATCCATCTAAATATCTCTAGTTAAGCTATCCCAGAGGACATGGAATTGAAATTAAATTATGCCATGTTACTAGCAGTTTGGGAGCAGAAGAGGAGATGAGGCAGTGTCCTTACTACTGACTACATTGCTGTGCATGGCATTGCACCCAGTGCCATAGACCAGCTGGAGGTGCAATAGCAGTGTGCTCAGCCCCTTACTCTATGCATAGCATTCTGATGCTCAACATCCCTTTTTGCATGTAAATTGGAGCCTGCATCTGCTGATGCCAACCTCTCCTTTGTGTTTGGGGGGATTCAAGGCAGGGGGAATAGGGAGCAGGCGTATTTATGTGTAAGTAAGGGGGGGAGCTACCTAGTGTTCCCCACCACTGAGGGGAAACCAGTGCACATCAGACTGAATCTGGGGATAACTGGAACAAGTTGCCCGGAATCCTTTTCCGCTCCTGTTAGGCTGCATGGCTAAAGCCAGAACTGGTACTAAACAGTCCTGGCATGTGGAGGATTGGGAGAATATAACTGAGGCCCAGCAACTCAAAACCAGAATTGCCTCTTCCTTAAATGTTGCAAAGACCATTCTGATTCTTGTGGCCATACCATCTTGTCAAGTGTTCTGGACTTCAACTTTTTTACTAAGTACCCCCCCTTGATACTCTGGGATAACAACACGCTGCTTTCAGACTAGCTCTCTGATGCAACTGCACAATAATGCATGGACAAGCCAGTCTGCAACCCTGGGGAACCCTCCCTGGTCACTGGCTGCACCCACAGTGATATCTTCATAGCAACTTGGCGACATTGGGCTAGTCCACTGAGCCCACAGGCTACCGTGCAATGGCAATGTGGAAGATGAGATATTCTAACTAAGGATACCGATTTCAGCATCTGTCTGCCAGGGGAGCTGTTATAAACAGCAGGGAAGAAAAACATGATTTTAAAAATCATGAGAAAAGACTTGACAGTGTCCTTCTTCAGAGGCAGTTTGAAAAATCCACACAATAACTGCACAGCCAGGCAAATCCATCTTCTGAATCAAGGCAGTGTAGTCAGCTATTTCAAAATAAAAGACAGATAGCAAGGACTGGCTGGCTCAGGAATTTAATAATAATGAGATATGAAGCCATTCACCCCTAGGTCACCAGTACAAATCCTGCCCGAGTTGGGAATAATTGGAAGCTATTACCCTCTGAGGCATGTTTGCTGTTGCCTGGGAAATGAGTTGGGGATCCCACTGGGCCGGTAACTACATGAACAAAATGCCGAGGTGGTGCCACCGGCACCTACCACCTGTCCTCCCAATGCAACCATGCCAGTGGCAGTGGTTCCACTCCCTTCCTTTCCTCATCAGCTCCTCTGTGACACTGCGACCCATGTGTTCTGGCTTTGCCCCTACCTGAGCCCACCCTGTGTGTATCTGTGCCCCTTCTTTCAGGCACTGAAAGACCCCACCTTGGCAGCCCGCAAGGACTTCCAGAGGGAGGCAGAGCTGCTCACCAACCTGCAGCATGAGCACATTGTCAAGTTTTATGGCGTGTGTGGTGATGGTGACCCACTCATCATGGTCTTCGAGTACATGAAGCACGGGGACCTGAACAAGTTCCTGAGGTACGTGTGGAGGAAGGCATGGGAGATGCTGTACAGCTGCTCTACAGCCTCATTGTGGCTTGTTATACATATCTGGTACAGCAGTTACACCACTGCCACGTGAATGCTGGTGGGTTGGATAATGAAAGATGCTTGTTTCAAGGACAGCTTGTAGGAGATGCTGGTCCTCATGAGATTTGGTACTTTATTAGCCCTGCCCCAGCATTTTCTCTTAGGTAGTCTCGGGGGCGGTCCCTGTGAGCTATGGAAACCAGACTTTTCTTCTCCCACCTCAGCAAGTTTGAAGCTCCAGGAAGCATGGCTGCAATCCGTCTCTGCCCTGTGGAGGTAGAAGGGCTTGAAGCCATGGCTGTCAGCAGCTCAGAGTCCCATCCACCCAGCAAAGCCATACCCTGCTGAAGGAGGAAGGCTACTATCCATCACTCCCCATGTCACCCAGCTCCAGCTTCAGTAGCACCAGAACCAAAACATTCCTTCGAGAAACTTGCTGGAATCCTTGGTCTGATTGGTATCCTGGGTATTTATTGATGTCTAGTTCTCCTTCCTATATTCAGAAAAGACCTGAGAGATGTTGGAGGGGTCTCAGGCAATGCCTGTGGAGTCCAGCCCTGGTCCTTGTTCCCTAAGCTTTATCAGACAGAGACGCTCACTGAGGTACAAAATATCCTAGGCCCATGTCATCACGCTACTCAAGAAGCTAGGCGAGGCCTGAAGAAGTGCCATAATTGCCTTCCCTGCCTCTAGAGAGATACAAATTTCTGGAGGACCCCCCAGTCATCATTCAGCCATTTGATCAGCATAAGGCAGATCATTTGTGTGCCCTGAATCTGCCAGCGATGAGGGGCAGGGAGCAACCGTGGGAGGATGTTTGTGGTGCTGTTCTCCCACGATACAGAAATTACCCACTGAAACCTGCGTGCAAGTGGAGTGGTACTTGCCTCTTGAAATAATTAGTAGTTTTATTTCCCAGTCTTTAGAAAATTGGACCCTTGATATTTTCCTGTTTTGACTGCTAAGTGTGAACATGATTGCAGCAGGAACAAGAAGCTTGAGCACAGCAGGTATAGATCTGGGGTTGGGATACACGCAACGATTATTTTTCCACCATCACAGTCAGTTTCTGACCAGGAAACACAGCTCCCTCCATGAGGTTTTAGTTTCTAAGCAATCATCTACACCAGAAGGGGGAAGGACCCCAAAGGTTTCTTTGTCCTCATTTTAGCACAGTTGTGGGTAGATTGAATATGATTTTATAGCTCAGTCCCTGTCTCAGCCTCTGGATACATGACATCCTTGACAAGGTAGGATGAGTGGAGGCTGATGCTACACTAGCTTTGCAGAGCTCCTCATACCCACATTCAAGGGGGAGCAGCCTTGATTACCTTGGTGTCCTGGCTCCAGCTGGGATAGAGTTAATTTTCACAAGAAGCTGGTTGGGCTGACCCAAACAGCCAATCAAATGGGATGTTCTATATCATGTGATGTCATGCTCAGTATTTAAGTGGGGAGCTGGCTGAAGAAG
>Ga0181612_182986_pt1 | contig 12182 bp, 13 predicted proteins | sample HoacroProtozoa21_FD_119630 | JGI IMG/M metagenome (GOLD analysis project Ga0181612, IMG submission 119630) | Hoatzin crop microbial communities from Cojedes, Venezuel. Combined Assembly of Gp0051906, Gp0051904, Gp0051908
TAGACCCTTCACCACTGTCATTCCTCTTCTCTGGACACCCTCCAGCACCTCAATGTCCTTCTTGTAGTGAGAAGCCCTAAAGCGAACACAGTATTCGAGGTGTAGCCTCACCAGTGCCCAGCACAGGGGTATGATGATCTCCCTACTCCTGCTGGCCACACTATTCCTAACACAAGCCAGTATGCCACTGGCCTTCTTGGCCACCTGGGCACACTGCTGGCTCATGTTCAGCTGACTGTCAACCAACACCCCAAGATCCTTTTCTGCCAGGCAGCTTTCCAGCCACTCTTTCCCAAGCCTGTAGCATTGCCTGGGGCAGTGCTAAAACCAGGGGCACCGATGAGAAACGTCTGTGGCAGACCTACCATTGCTGAGACATCTCTCTGCAGCAAGGCACGCTAAATTGCCACCAGCCAGGAGGACATGCTGCTGAGACACCAGACTAGATCTGTCCTGTCCATACACACTTTCTGTTAGCAGGGCAGGGGGCCAGGGAGCTGCGTAGCCCCACAACGCCGCTCCTGGCCTTGCAACAGGCAACCGCCCTTTTACAGCCATGACCTGCAACATGCAACTGAAGCCAGGAAATGAAAATCACCTTCCTTCTCAATTTACCCAATTGCCCTAATAAAAAATCTTGCTTATACCTACAAACCCTTTTTTATGTCATTTTCATGAACAGTACTTAACATGACAATGACTTTGACTATAAATAATTGCCCATTTTTCTGACTGTTTTTACGGTGCATGAAGATTCACAATTAGCGGGTACAGGTTGAATCCTTTGAGCCAACAGTTTTCTCTGAAACCATTTTTTCCTGTGCACTTGTAATAGAAATTCTCTGGCATCAGTTTGTACCTACTGAAAAGTTTTGCTGACCAAGACATATAAAACAAAAATGGCAGGTCCATGCGATGTGGGGGTTTGCATTTAATGTAAATCTCTCCCATGCAGAGGTTTAGCCCCTCCAAGGCCGCTGTTTTGTCACCTTTTACAGCTTTCTCTCCTAGGCACCCTCAGAGTTTACTGCAGCTGACATGACTTCCTGTGGACCTTTGACTGCTCGCTGCTTTAGGTACCTGCAGGAGTCAATCACTTGGCAGCCATTATTCTTTTCCTATTTTCCCATGTGTTTTTACGGCAAGTTGTGCTGATTTTCTAGACTAGCTGGGGTATCTGGGGCTTCTTTGTGCCTTTTTTAGATGTTTTGTTTTTCTTTCTTTTTCCCCAATGGCAGTTATTTTATTACATCCCAGTCTGTGTCTCCAGGCCTCGTGCTCTGGGATTCTTGTTTGGTTTTCTCATGGAGCAGCCCTTTTCCCTTACCATTTCCCTGATGCCTTGTATTGCATTTTTATTGCAGCAGGGGCTGCGTCTACAGGTCCTTCAGGCTATTTGTTCTGAGACTTTTATTGGATTCTCAATAAATATGTTTGCCATTGGGGGTCCTTAGCCGGTTTCCTTACCTATTTTATTGAAGCTATGCTTCCAGACAAAACGTTAACCAGCTATTTCAACAGCAATCTGGTTTCTCTTCTGAGCCATTGCACAGTTTCTTACATGTTTGCATTGGCTGAGCTACATCTCCTGCTTTTTTTTCTGATGTTTCCCTCACGTTTAGGGCCTTCTGTTGAGGCAGTCTGGGTGCTTTTCTGCAGCCGTCTCCATTTTGCGTGGCAGCACAACTACACCTTTGTGGCAAGCGGCAGGTGGAATGGAAGCGGTTCTCCACAAAACTGAGAAATCTTAGGCTTTGGGTAGACAGAGAAAAGCAGGTCGCATGCTTGCAAAAAGCTACTCTGACAAAATGACCCAATGTTTTATCTTGGGACAAGTCGTGCTTCACTGGGGTACATCATGGTGCATCATCTTCACTAAAAGAGACGGACTCCGTGTCTCACAGACAGCTGGGTCTGTTCTCCTGGGGAAGCTCCTGTGGGGAAGGAGTGGTGTACCCGCGCAGGCACATCAGCGAGGTCCTGATGCCAGAGGCTCCCAGCCCTCCCGGGGCCCAGCCAAGAGGATTTTGATCCAAATTTTGACAGAAATTCCCATTTTAGTCTTGGCTTAATCCCATTTCCATGGTTATTTGTGATATCAAAATACGTGTTAGTGGCCAGTGGCATTCCCTGGAGAGGCTCGTGCAGAAGCTTTTCCTCCCCAAAGGTGACAAGCACACCGGTGTAGTAGTCCTTCAGGTAGTGAGGTACAACCACCTGGTGTTCACATCACAGAAACTGCTGCTGGGGCCAGTGGGCTACCCCGCACCCCATGGGCGTGCTGAGGGCAGACAGCGAAATACTGATGGTTAATCCTGGGGGTGAAAAAAAAAAGTGTCTCCAGCCCAAGCTTCATCTTTTAAACTCTTTTTTGGGTATTTCATTGGGTTTCTATTTTTAGCTTGGATAAAAAGGCTTATGTGATCACATTCTGTGTGTGTGTGTTCGTGTGTCTCTGCCCTTCACGTAATAACTTCTCAACTCACGGACCAGTTTCGACCAGATTTGACTGAGGAAGAGAAATCACAGAGATAGGATGTTCCTGCAATTTCGATGTTAAATAAGCAGCCAGGTAGAGGAGAGACACATCAGGGAATCCACACAGGAAAGAGCCACTCTAAATACTTTAACTACAGGAAAAGTTTAGATCACAGTTAATGCTTTATTAGACATAAAAATCTACTCATCATTCAAGTTGTCTTTCCCAGATGAAGTACATATCCTGTGTGTAATAAAAGGCAACTCTAATTGAGCTTTTTCCGGTGCTAGGGGCATTCATAAAGTCCTGTCTCCCCTCACAAACACATGCTGCAGCTTTAGTCTAACCCAGTTAAAAAAATAAACTACAAGATGCAAATTCACTTGAAACCAGGATCTGCTGCTTCTGATGCTGAGAGACGTGGATATTTGGTTAGAGCTGGTTATCAAGCTGTTCTATGGCATTTATTTTATTAGTAGTTCCAAAAATATTGGGTTTTTTCCATTTAATATGCCACACTAATATCCTTATTTATGAGAGTGAAAATTTGTATTTTTGGATCAGGGGATTTGTCCCAGATCATATAAGAAATTGATGGCAAGAGGAATAAGACAGTCCATATCAAAGAAGTCCACTGCCTTACCTGGAAGACCAGTTCTCCTTCAGCATGAAGCTCTTTTCCAGGGGTAAAGAAAGGTAGGACTATCTAATGCTACACTATAATTTACCTCAGAAAGAGAAAACTAGAGCACAGTGAGACTGATAGACTTGGCTTGCCTGGAAAGGGATCAGGTGATCTGACGGAACCATGCCCAGGTGAGCAGCGAGACTGGAAGGATCCCAGGAGTCAAATCCACCCAGATGAAGCTACTGGGATGCTTCCAGTAGGGAAAAAGCTAATTTAAAAAGAATTTATTTGCCTATTTTGCAAACAATAAAAAAAAATTAACTGATCAACAGAAGTTAAAACAGAAGCTGTAAGTACTTCATTTTTAACCACTCTATTCAGGTCAATACAGAGAAGTTTGTGATGAGCCATTAGAGACTGCTTGGCCCAATAAAACAGTGGCTTTTGAACATTCCACCAGAAGCCTTGTTCCTGCAGAAGCGATGGGGGTTGCCCCTTGCTTCCTTCAAGTGAGCCAGGAACCAGATTCATTTTGCCCGTGGCTGGGGGAGATGTGGACCGTGCCGCAGCACGGGTGGCAGGAAGATTCGGCATCCAGGCACAATCCCGAGCATCTCCCTAGAGCACGAACTGCATAGCTCCCCGTGGTGGCATTGGCTCAAGGGGAATGCTGGGCTCAGGGAAAGCTCTCCCACCCCCAAAACTGTATTTCTTGTGAAAGATCCATCACACCAGCCTTCTTATCCTGATGTCCTTGTGCTGATGGGTAACCTATGCAAGACAGCTGGTGGCCTCTCCTTATCCCTCTGTAAGTGGGGACAACGACATGAACTTTGAAGAGGATATTCTCTCATATATTCATTATTATTTCCAGGAACATAATGAGCTAGATAAGAGTCACTCTAGATTCTGCAAAAGAACTTTCTGGCCCCATCTGCAATGAGAAATTATGAATAGCCATAACCATGCCAAAGCCAAAATATTTGCTGCTGAGGTGAACTATTCACCTACATCAAGCTTCATTTGTCTAGCCAGTTGAGCAATGGCTTGGACTTATACTAAAGCATGCTCAGACATTGCCATCTTTCCATAAATCAATAGGATAGGTGGGAGGCAAGACTGGAGTTGGGCAGCACCGTGAACCTCAGCCTGGTGAGGACATTGGACTTCTTAGGCCAATAAAGGCCTGAAATATCTAATGTGAATACATGCAGAGCAGAGCAAGTCCATCTTGCTTCACGTCAGAATTCAGGGAAACTGCAAAACCACAGAGATAACATGACTTCCCCTGGGTGCATGCAGAGCGTGAGACAGCTGTTAAGGACCCTGGTGTGAGTGTGGGACACTCCGTATTTCAGCACACCAGGGAGGCTACCGTAACTGACAGGTCCCAACAAGAAACAGCTTTTAAAAAAATCAGAACAATTTTCTGCATTTCTGGGACTCGTATTGCAAATCCTTTTTTTGTTTCTTTTGATGCAAACCTACAGTTAGAAGATGCCTCACACACGGACAGTTGGTGTTGCATCCCTCTCGGACTAAAATACCTGAGTGTTTTACAATAACAATAAAAACCCAAGTGCCATTATGGTTGGCTGAAGTGTGGGACACACTAGCAACAGCAATTTTAATTTTTCTTAAGCGAAAGTGAGTAGCTGTATTTTTAAGGGCACAACTCCCATTTATGACTTATTTTGAGCAAACAAAAGGCTCACTCTCTAAGCCAAAAATAGTGGATATTTTTTCACTCTTAACAAAACTATAATGTTTAATTATTATGGCCCTTGATGTTTCACAAAGCAAAGCACTCAAATCCAGGTTTTGGCACCAGAGGTCAACATACTTGCCTGAACCTGGGACTCTAAACTGTGTTTAGATTAATACTTTTCACAGTGACCGTTCCCACTGCGCAGTCATCTACATGGTTAACCTGCCGGGATGCTCCATGGCCTGCTTGCAGCTGATGCCAGCTAACACGGTCCTGAACTGCTGCTGGGAGATGCTGGGAGCAGCTGGGGAGCCAGGGCTGGCCACGGCTGTCCCCCAAAGGCACTGGGCTGCAGCTGCCCCATTTCAGATCACTTCCAGGATTTGGGGTTTTATTGTTTATAAAGATTTATTGTTGTTTGACTTCAGTCTAAAGTTATTCCTTATTGGAGACCCAGGTTTTACGATATACAAGTTGTGTAGCAGTGCAGCCAGCCAGGATGATTCGAACTACGATGCATTTTAAAGTGAGTTTCTAACTTTTTGAAGTGCTTGTCCCAAACTCTGATTTTCTTTTCGCTGCTGCTTTCTTGCAAGAAGACACTTCAGATGGTGTGAATTAGCATAGCTCCAAAGAGACTTGCTCTCAAGAAGTATTGTTTTGTGCCTTCGTGGCCTCCATGAAATCAATAGCAAACCTCAAATGTATTTTAGTGAGAGAAGGAGCAAGCCCAGCACCTCCCTCACTGGGGAATAGGAAAGCCACTCTCAAACAACTCTGAAGTTTTGCTTACTGAAGTAAATTTGACATGAACTACTGAATAAGCAGAGTCCCATGACTAAAGGCAGCCTGAAATGTGATAAGGGAATCATAAGAGAACTTACTGCTTTTCAAAAGAGCCCACTGGAACTACACAAGCAGAAAATGTATTACTTGATAATGGATACGTTTTTTGGCAGGGATATCTAGTGAGTCTACAAGGTCATTTATGTTCTGCAATAGTTGCTTTATAATGAAGGGGGGGAAAAATGAGTAATTAGATCCCCATGCTTCAGGAAGGCAACAGATCCCTCTTTACTGGCAGATTTCAGATTCTTTTATTCTCCTGTGAGTCTCTAAAATCCTCACATTTCTTTTATATTAAGATTCTTCTCCTCATCCCTTCCTCCTTTTTTTTCTTACAGGAAAAAGCACACAGAACTTTTATCTGCTGTTGCCTGAGCTGAGCAACTTGATTTCATTTTTTTGTACTCCTGACAGCTGTGCGTGACACTTGGTGGTTTTGGAGTGCATGGAGAATGAGGACTCCATCCCACAGATTATCTGTGACACTCCTAAGAATTAAAGTAAACACTGCTTTGGTTCACTATTTCAAACAAAAGAAGAAATAGCAGCTGGTTTTGGCCAGCTGAAACAGAAGAGGTTTTGCATGATGTGATGGAATTTAAACACAAATATTTCAGGCCGTGGTATGAGAGGGGCAGAGGAGATGGAGCCTCCACAGCCTCGTGTGCATGTGCACACACATCTGCCCCCAGAACAGCTTCCCGTAGCAGTAGTGCGAATTGGAGATATAAGCTTGATTGCATCCAAAGTCAGCACAGGGGCTCTCCAAGGAGGGTCTTATCAGCCAAGTCCTCCAAAAAATAAAATTAAAAAAAAAATCAGATAGTCTGTCACTCTGCAGATCACAGTCCAGTCCCAGCCACTCTCATTTGGCACTTTTCTGCCCAGTGAGTGCCCAGCAGTGTGGGAATACACCTCTCTGTGCGGGTCCTGGGCTCCCGGGCGGGTGGCCCCAGCCTGCAAACATCATGGACTTCTCTGCTGGTGAAACTGCCCAGATTTTCTCGCTGCCACATGGGTGCCCGCGCTCCTCACAGGTAAGATGCTAACACGAATGTGTTCAAAAATAGAAGTGATCCTTTTCCTGCCAGCTGCTGGCACTTCTGCCTGCGCTTGTCTGAGCAGAGAGTGAGCACCACGGCACGCACACCTGAGTGTGGTTTTTGTTAGATGTTAGATACATGTTAGGTGCCAGTGAAAATGTCCTGGCTTTCTTCTCTCTCCAGTAGCAATAGATTTGCACAAATGCAAGCAAGAGCTGCCTGTGCCCTAATACAAATAGTGTCAGCTTTTATTAAACACAAGTTTTTCCCCAAGATTAGGCAAAGACCTCCAGAGCAATGTGACATCCAGCTCCAGACACTGATAGCATGAAACCTGTACTCACAGTAGTGTGGTGCTACCTTGGATTACCAGCTTGATCCAACACAGCTCTCCAAGACATTGACTTCCATTTTCAGAGGCTGGGAAGAAAGCGGCACGAAAAGAAATGCTTACATTTCTCCTCCTCCTGCTCAACATGAGTCTTCTTCTCATGACCCTGTTTTCTGTCAAAAGAAATTTAGCTCTTCCCACAGCAAAACCAAGATGGATGACTAGTGGTTAAAATGCTGTAAAAATAACTCAGGCAAGGCAAGGCTTATGTCAAGGACAAATAGGAACCGCTCATCTCCATTAGAACGGGCACAGTGTACAAGGGTGGGCACAGCTCTTCTGAAAAGAAGAGGAAGACAAGAGCGGCCGAGATTGCTCATCCTGGGCTGAGACCTGAAGTTTCAGGACTGCTCTGAAGCAGAAGGAGATACCCAGACTCACTGGCTGCCCTTCCCTCACGGCAGGCACTAGCAGAGGTTGCTTGCATTCGTGCAGAAATTTAACCTTACTCCCAAAAAACCCTTTCCCTCTAGCTTGCCTTAAGCTTTTCTGCACTGCCCCTCATCAGCACCCCACGTATGGGGCTGAAGGAAGGGCTGGGACCACCTAAGGAGGCTGGAGACAACCCAGGAGGCAAAGACAGGGCGTGTGGGTGCCGTCTGGCAGCGGGCATGGTCAGAATCGGATTTCTGTTGGCCTCAGCCTTGCAGCGCAACGCTGTGGAGATGTTTTTGGAGGGAAAATGGAGCCACTGGAAAACTGCTGGTTTATAACTGTGGCTATGGGTTAGTTCTGCCAAACGTCTGACGGAGACCATCCTCGCTGGGTCCCTGCCAGCCTGCCTGCCAGCAGCGAGCGGGGCCGGGGCCGGCTGCTGTGCAGGCTCCGGCTCCTCTGCGGGGACCGGGCACCCCCCTGCTCCAGGAGCTGCCCAAAGAGAGCTGGAGAGCTAAACCCCGCAAGAGAGCGACAACGTGGAAGTAGACCAGCTTGGAATTTCTTACCACGAGCAATGTGACTCCTGATTGGAAATGTTATTAAAAACTATCTCTAGACATGATTTTTAGCAGGAGACATTTTGCTCTGCTGCTGGGCTCTGAGGACACAGGCTGAGGCATGGGCCGTGCCCCTCCAGGCTGATGGCTGTGCCCAGGCTGGAGCCTGACCGCTGGGGATGCTGCCCTGCTGCCTCCTCTCCCCGTGGGAAACCCAGGGCTGCTTCAGGGCGTGTAGATGGGGTTCGGATTTCATCAGACCCATAGGGAAGCACTGCGGAGCCCCGTTCATCCCCTTGTTGCAGGTCAGGTCCTGGAGGTCTCACTGCACCACAGCTGTCTGGGGTGGGAGGGAGGTGGCACCGGCATCCCCTGCCCACAGCAGGACGCTGGTTCCATGCCCAGTGGGGCAAGCGGTTGTGCCTGAGGCTGTGCCTTTGCTCCAGCCCCAAATCCTGCCTCTCCTGGGTCTCCTGCAAGTCAGGGACCCACAGCTGGTCATGGAGAACATCGAGTCTCCCCAAATTCCCCTACACTTTCGTAAGCCAGATGCACAAAGGGTGAAACCGCCCTTGCACTGTGAAATCAATGGAAGCCACAGGGTGTTTTGGCAGTGATTTCCCGGGATACAGCGGGGTTTCACCCCAGTTCCCCCAGTGATCAGAGGACACCCATGGCCCAGCCTGAGGCGGAACAGAGATCTCAGCCCCGACCGGTGCCTCTGCGAAAGCCTGGCCGTGGAATTAAGCTGTTACCTCTGTGTCACCCTCCCGCCGGGCCAGCCCTGAGCTCAGCATGTGTGCAGCCCCCTTCTTGCAGCCCGCTCCCGCTCTTCCTCCCTGCCGGGACCCTCATCTTCCCCCTGGCACAGCGTTTCCATCTGCAGCTTGACCCGCTTCCCTCTTCCCTTTGTTAGAAAGCTGTCACTTAATTTCTCTTTACCCTTTTTATTTGCCATATGTAAATGCTATTATTCTTTTTTTTTCAGCCTTGCTGCCACATCTTTCCCTTATTTCCATTTCCTTGGTTTTGCCTTGGACAGTTTGGGTTTTGAATGATTTTTGTTTTGCTTTGAATCTGATTTTAGTTTTCTGGGAGCAAGTTGCCACCCTGTGTAAATTAAGCAATAATGCCAAAGCGGTCACGTTTCTCGTCATCTTCCCCATTTTTCTGAAGAGTGATGAGCAGAGCTGAGACAGAGAGGAGCCTAAACTGCTGTTAGTTACTAACCTCTCGCCTAGTGCCTGCATTCACTAAGACAAGCCCAACACTACAAATGCTGCTGATCATGAGTATCATGATGTGTGTATGTATATATATAGGCATGTAAAAAAAAGCCTGTTGCATAGATACAGATGTACCAGTAAAAGCATCCTTCTGCCAATATGTCCTAGTTCTCCACTGGAAAAATAAATAGGGTTATTTAAAAGATGCTGGTGTAAACCATGTAAAAAATGCGTTATTTAAAAGTTTTCCTGGCGTAAACCATGTCCTGTCACTGAATGTTTTGCCAGTATCATGGAAGTCCAGTTAAAAAGCTACACTCAGCGTTATGGGCACTCTGCGGAGTGTTTTATCTGCTATAGATGTGAAGGCATGAGTGGAAAAGAAATACAATCTGCAGCTACTTCGTCCTTCACGGGCTGTGATGGTTGTGTTGAAAGCAGTAATGCAGCAGTATTAGGAGTGTTGGGCTACCTTCAGCCCCCAGGCCAGCACATGTGGCTCTGCCCAGTGGAAGAGCTGCGGCTGCTTGCCCGGCGGCTGGAAGCTGGGCTGGCCACGCTCGGCTGTACCTGCTGTTCCCCAGCCCCTCCTCGGCTGGTGCCCCACAGCACCCACGTCAGTCTGCTGAGACGAGCGCGTCTTCTGTCCTTCGAAGCGGATGGAAAAGAAAGTGGTTGCATGCGTCTTCTTCACTTCTGCACCGGCTCAGAAGAATGGTATTTCAGGGCCTGATGCATTAGGAGGAAAAAGTTGATGCTGGTGCTTACAAGTGTGGGAACTGCAGGCGAACGGCTCGGCGCAGCACCTTTCCTTGATTTCAGACTGACGGCAAGTCAAAATGCTTCTCCAGTGTGTCACTCCTCCTCTTGCCTTCCTTTCCACCCCCCTCTGTTCAGACACAGCCCCATGATTACTGCGTGGAAGTGAGGATTTTCCTCCTTCAGCCATAACTTTCAGTCAGATGTCTATAGAAAACAATTCTTAAAAGTTTGCACCCTTTCCCCTTCTGCGCGGTATCACTTCACGAAGAAACACAGGATCTGGTGCAGAACGTAAAGCCCTTCAGTGGGCACCAGCGTGACAGGCAGTGCAAACACTAACCCTGCCCATCACCCTGGGCTGAATTCATTCCTGCTGTAACTTCGGTGACCTCCTTGGAACTGCGCCGGGAGGAAACCTGATTCTTACAGCCACATAACTAATTGGCTGTTCATGAGGATGTGTTACTAATTACAATTACTGAATGTTAACGGCACTACAGAAATATTGAGAGTGCCTTATATATAAAAATATTTTTGTAGCAGCTAAGGTCGTAAATGAAGGTACTAATTTGAATTTAAAAGCAGAAGCCAAGGGTCTGTAGGTTTGCTGAGAGGCCTCGTGTGGTCTAGCGCAAATCAGGCAGGGGCTGTGGGCACCTGGAAAATAACAGATGAAGAAGAAAGGTAATTGCTAGTCCCAACCTGTCAGAGCTGCTCCTTTGTGCACCAAGTCCAACTTCCCCTTACACTTCCAAGTTATCTACAGCAAAATTTCTTCCAAGCTAAACAAAATCAGAGGCTTTTAGGAACCTAGAAACGTCTGCTTAATTTCAGTGCTGATAAGCCCCTGCTCCAACTCATTCTTAATGTATCAAAATTAAATGTTTTAAACATATTTATCTAGTTGCTATGGCTTCGCCTGGTACGTCAGACACTTTATCCATCAAATATGACAATTGAATAATATTTTTATTTTTAGATATGGATCACAGATTCTTCTCATAATACTACTCCCTTCCCCCCTTTCCCGAGTTTTGAACTCACTGGAAAATCTGTTCCATAATACGGTGGGTAAATGAATTACAGTCACAGATGGCCTCTGGAGACTTCATACATGCTGCAATTCATTTGTTCAGGAATGAAAAAAAAAAAGAGACCCTTGTCGTGCCAGGGTATTATCAGAGACAGCAGATCAGACACTGTAATGCTGCCTTGCACTCTGGATTCGACCCATTTCCTAAGCTTTTATGACTCGGCATTTACTATTCCTGGATTTGAAAATTTTTAAGTGGAACGTCAAAATCCACAATGAAAATGATTGAATGCAAGGAACTGCGGCAGTTACAAGTTACAATTTATTTTTACAGTCCTGAGGGAAACTATTGTGTGCTGTTGCAGAGAGATGCTCGAGAACGGCAATCTTCCGCCCTGGCAATAGCATTTCAGCTGTAATTAGCAAAAACAACTTAATTCACAGATGACTGTTGAGAATTAGTTAAACCTTGCAGCAGGCCTTGAGATCCTCAGGAGGAAAATACTAGGAAAATAAGAAACATAATATAGAAAGCAGTATACAATTTTACTGCTTGGGTGTCTTGTTCAGCCTAAGTCATAAAGCCTATTTACAGGCAAGCATCAGGGTCAGTCCCCGAGACTCACTTTTGCCTCTGAATTCCGGCCAGTGATTACGGGAAGCAGGGATGGGATGACTGATGCATCAGCCGCCGGAGAAAAATTCGTCCTGCAGTAACTGCAGAATTGAGAATTCGTCTCAAGAGTGAATCGAATCAACTCGTTTCTGTTTGTGCAACGATATAAAGAATATTACTACGCAGTCAAAAATAGTACGGCGATCTAACTATCCGCACCACCACACCACCACCCTGTCACAGGGCCATGCTGCGACCGGCTGGGAGCGTGAATACTTACCTTTTATCAACACTTAGCCCTTTCCGAGTGACATTTCATACAGAATCACAGAATCACAGAATGGCAGGGGTTGGAAGGGACCTCTGTGGCTCATCTGGTCCAACCCCCCTGCCGAAGCAGGGTCACCTACAGCAGGCTGCACAGGACCTTGTCCAGGCGGGTCTTGAATATCTCCAGAGAAGGAGACTTCACAACCTCCCTGGGCACCCTGTTCCAGCGCTCCATCACCCTCAGA
>Ga0181612_183731_pt1 | contig 12182 bp, 9 predicted proteins | sample HoacroProtozoa21_FD_119630 | JGI IMG/M metagenome (GOLD analysis project Ga0181612, IMG submission 119630) | Hoatzin crop microbial communities from Cojedes, Venezuel. Combined Assembly of Gp0051906, Gp0051904, Gp0051908
CCCCCGCTCACCCCCCTGCTTCTCACGCATGCGCCGCGGTGGCGGCGGGGACCCTTTCAGGGGCTGTCGATACTCATCAGAAGCAGCTTCTTAGAAGAAGCGATGCGAGAGTAAGCGCGCTACCGTGTGAGCTGCCACCAAATGAGCCAAGGACTGTGCATTGAAAAGGCAGGGGGGGCAGAAAACAGGCATTAGAAATACCATTGCCATGCTGGCCTCTGGGCTTACACAAGTGTGACACGGAGAAGAATTAGACTGCTGCAGTTTCACGTTTCTTTGACCTTTCGAGAGAGGAAGAAAAAAACGGATCCAGCTTCTGCTCCTAGTTATAATGCTGGAAGTCCAGAGCAAATGTCACACACTGGCTCCCGAGGTGTGAGAGCGAAGTTTCATGTTGTCTGTTGAAAAATCAGAGAGTGAGCGAGCTGAGGTGTAGAGATAACTGAACAAAAGCTGGGTGAGTTTAAAGCTAAAGGTGTCTCCCGGGTGAGTGCGGTTATTGGTGTTTACGGAGATGGGTTCACCCTGCTCTGGTGGGATTTCTGACTCAGCATCAGTGCAAAGTAAAGCAGAAAACACATTGCTCCTGCAGCGCAATGTCCTCTTACTGTGTGGGTGAGGGACGTGCCACGAGGGAAGGTTCCCAGACAGCGGTACCTCAGCTGACAGACCCTGGCCGTGGCGGCTGCAGCAGACCCACGTGGCAGAGATGCTGCAACACCAACTGCGTCGCTTAGGAAAGCCTTGGACCGTTACCATTAAGCTCACGTGTGCTACTTGACATGAAAACATTTCCAGTTAAAAATAATTTCAGAATAGTTTCATATTGCCTCATGCAACTGTTGACAAAAAAAACCCACTTGGATTGCACTTTAATGACAAACACTGCGTGCTTCAATAGGTTTTCTTTGTTTTGGCTTGGTTTCCTGATTTTATTCCCCGCCTCCTACTAAGAAATATTTCAGCTCAGAGAGGACAAATATAGAGGGTCGGCTGCTTCCTACCAGAAACCTCAGCATTGCCTGGGAGAAGCTGATCGACATGAATCATTGCAATGAATGCGGTGCTGCACACACAAGTGGCTTTCTTCCCCTTTTGTGTACAAGCACAAGGCTATTAAGCAAAGGGCGAGCAACACGTGGAGTACACTGCGGTTTGCTAACGTGTGGCTGGGTTCCCAGCTCCATGTACATTCTTGCAGACAGGCTGCAGTTGTCCTGATGCTATTTCCAGGAAAGATGTAAACAAAAGGAAACCTCTGTTGTCAGTTGAAGCATTAGGTTAGTAACACAAAAGAGTACTTCACTGAGTCTTTCAGATTGCTACATGTTTTCTATTTATCGAAGATGCTATTTGCTATATGTAGACATATGGCTTCATTGACGTAAGTCACTGGTTTTTACATTTTTTAAGGTCACAGCAGTATTTACTGTGGTGAGTCAGGGCAGTGAGCAAGGTCATAGGATCCTCTTGCATAGGATCATGACTTAAAATTCAGGTGTTTTAGGCATAGCTCTCTGAGTTCACTAGGAGATTGACAAATGGACACGTTTCCATTGAAGCTGCTAAAGGTTCAGCTTTATGCCTCGGCTAAATTTCACAGCTGGCAGTTGGCCTGGGGTGAAGTCTCCTTTCTCTCCCAACACTGTAAATGCAACTGTGTGACTTCACTAAAAATCCAACACCGGTGTTTATGCTGGATTAAAACCACTGATAATGAGACAAAAATAAGATTCACCATTTCAAACTCTTCTTTCCCACCATGAAGGTTTACTTTGAGGAAGTAACAGCCGTGAACTGACCTGGGTTACTTTTGGTTAACGTTATTTGTGTTAAATCCCTGCCACGTTCCGCTGGAGCCGGCGTCATTTCAGCAGCACGTGATGAAGCGCTGCTCCCCACGAGCCCTGGTGTTGCCCCGGGCTCTGTGGAAGCATGGTGCTGCCCCGGTGCATCATGTAGATTGTGATTATGGTGGCACTGATGCGCTGGGAAAGGGCATCAGATATCTAGGTGGTGGCAACGGAACCTTGCTCCAAGATGTCAGAGATCTAGAAACTATTTAACAAAACCTTGCTCCAAGATGGGAAGGAATCTCCCCCTTCAGCTGTTGATACAGATTGCGACAGGTCACGGATGAACTTGTTGCAGCTTTAGTGGCGGTATCCAGGCTCTTCTGCAAGCCCCTCTCCCTCGTCCTTCTTTCCTCCTTCCCCAGGGCCACTGGTGGCACTCCCTGTTTTGGCTCTCGGTACCGTGGCCCATGCTCTCGGTGCCCATTTCACCCCAGTAGCACAGCATGGCAAAACGCCGTCGCAGCTTTGGTGCGCCGTCCATGAGCTGCCTGACCAGTACCAATTTTTTCCCTTTCACTGTCGATTATTGTGTGCAGAGATGAGGAATGACATGCACTTCAGTGCAGCAGTTATCCCCACTTCCCCACCTTAGGCCCAGCGTAGCCGTGGTTTGCCAGAACTGTATACAAATTGAAGAAGTTTCAGTACTGCCCTTTCTTCAGGTGGTGGGAAAGTTTTCTTCCTTAGACTGGCAAAGCGACTGGAGCACAGCGAGTTATCGTTATGAACACTTATTCCAAACAAAAAGCCAACAGAGCATGCTGTAAGATGACAAACAGCGCAGCCCAACTCGCGCAGGGCGTTACCATCTCAGCGCTGCACCCCTTGTGGAGCGCGCACAGCGACAGCAGGGATGAGCGCAGTTCTGGTTCCAGGGCTGCAGCAACCCGTCGCTGAACACGAGCTTGCTGAGTGATTCCAGACTGCGGTTCTGAGCACCGATAGCCAGTACAATAGGAAAAAAAAATAATCCATACTATTTTAAAGACATGATTTCAATAACTCTCTAGTTAAAAGCCAGGGATAAGCAACAGGCCAGGCGTGCCCATAGGGAAACGGGTTGGTTACATCAGAAGGGGTTACCTTCTGCTGTTTAACGTCTTGGCTCCCTAGTTACCGTCTCCGGAATGTTTGCCTCATCACACGGTTGTTTACCCAAGTGACATGTCTTACCTCGGTGAGACATTTGATACCCATAAAACGTCGTTCACACTCTGTCCTACCGCTTTTCTTTAACGTCAGGCAAGGCCCGTCCCTTTGCCCGGACCTTTGACAGCTTTGATATGTGCCAGAGCGGCGGTGGAGTGGCTTGCGGGCCATGCAGTGTTTGCCTTCTCCGGGGACTCTGTGGTGCTCCAGTCTTTCTCTTCTTTGAATAGAGCTGGCAAAATCCATAATTGCTTCCATTCTGCTTGGCTGAAAATGAGGAAAAGCCCGGCACCCCATCACGGGGACTGTTCAGAGCGGAGTCGACATGCTGAAGGCCCCTGCACCCAGAGTCGCCCATAATAGGTGGTGGCAATGTCACAGCTCAGCTTGGTTTTTAATACGTCTCTTCTTTTTTTTTTCTCTCTCATGTTATTTTCCTCCCCTGGGTGGAGCACAGCCAGGGAGGTGATGACTTACCTGCCACAGCTTGGTAGATCGCAATCTGGAACTGGCAGAGTGTTAACACAATGCCCCAGCAGAGCTGTTCTGTCTCTAATTTCTGTGATTATGTTGTTACCGGATCAGTGAAGAGAACCATGAAAAACACAATTACCAGGAAGCCCTGTTCCTTTCCTCGTCCCTTTGTCTTGCTGCAGGTCGGGCATGTGACTCACGGAGCAACAGAGGACCCGCTGTATTTGCCCGCACTACTGGAAAGGGTGCTGCCCGCCAACGGGACCCGAGCGTGGGAAAGCCTGAGTGCTCCCTGACGAGACCGGTCACGTCATGATTTGCAGCTGGTGTCCAAACGCGTCTTGATGAATCAAGTGATCGTGGCTACCTGCTCCGGCTACGACAGCGGCCGAGCAGCAGCGCAGAAGAGGGGCTGCAAAAACCTCCCCACTGCGTACGAAAGCACGGGGAAGGGAAGATGGTTGTGAATGAATGAGGTTGTTGCGTCAGGACAGCAATTCTTTTTAGGTCACTGGCATAGCATCAGACTAAAGGGAAGGGGGACGAGTGTGGTTCAGCCGTGGGTGCTGGTCCCAGGTCTGCTCGGCGCAAGCCCACCTGTGCATCACAGCCTGGTGGGGCTGACCTGATCCCGCTACGTGACGCGTAGTGGGAAAGGAGAACTTCACTTGTTGACTGCACTCCAAGCCATGTATAAACCTAACACTCCAATGACAAATGCCAACAGCAGCAGAGTGGCTGATATTTTTATTATTAACTGCTATCAAAAACGTCAGCTCAAAGTCAACACCAACTCTCAACAGATCTGATAGGCGAGCATGCTCCAAACTGACGGCTGAAATGTATTATTTCCCTACCGCGTGCTGCAAAAATAAGCGTCTAGCAGGAGAGAACAGACTTTGGCAAACAAACTGACAACGAGCTACACTCGTGGGGAAGGCTCATGATTTGATCTGGAAGGGATCATTGAGTATAAATAGGGATAAAGTTTACCTTAAGCATGCATGAAAGGCAGGGCTATGAGCCATGGTTTGGACTTCTTCATTCTTCTGCCGGAGAACAGCTTGAAGCATACCTGCTATTTTACACCTTCTGATCTATTCTCATTACAAGAAGATACCAGCCAGCTCAGAAAGGTTTTTAAATAAAAAAACATTTTTTTTTCCCATCCCTGATTTATCAGTTTATCAGTGACCAACGAGAACATAAATTCCAGCAGATGAAGAGAAATCCCTTCACCTCGGTGGTAATAAACCTTTAAGCAGAAGTTTCCCAGCCTATAGATCCCTGGCACAAATCTTTCTGATCATCCTGTGCTGAGGGTCTAAATGCGGGCAAACAGGACGTGGTGCAGCACTGGCATGCTATTAACACAACTATTAGGCTCTACAGACTGAATCAGAATCTATTTAAATGCTGGTATGGCCACAAACAGCATCACCCGGCACATTTTTCTGTGAGATATGGTGACTGTCTTTGTTTCATGTACCGGGAAAAGCCCAGTCTGGAAGCAGGACTCCAGCGAAGGGAAAGTCAGCTATCTCTGTCTGCCAGGGATCCCTTTTGCCCCCCGCGTTTCAGCCATCACCAGAGACAAGTGCCAGATGAAGGGAACCAGCGAGGGGAAAAAGAAACCGACTGGGGGTTTCTCGCTGCTGCTTTTGAAGTCACCACTGCAACTCCTGACATCTTCAGCAGGGTTTGGCTGGGCTCCGTGCGGAAAAGGCTTTGAAGATGTTGCTAAGGCTCAAGGCCTTGATCACGGGAACACTTACGCCTGTGAGTAAATCTGTGCAGATGAGCACTTCCAGGGCGCTCAGCGGGACTCTTCATATGAGACTTTGCAGGATTGGGCTTAAGCAATGAGGGCTTAAGAGAAACATTCTGCTGCTCGTGCTTTTATTCTTGACCACATCAAATGAAATGCCTCGGCAGTTCTGGGAGAACAAATTTGCATTGAAAACCCACAGCTCTTACAAGCAGTGCATTAATTATTTTATTAATTTGCTCTTTTTACATTATGGGAAACATTAATCTATTTACATTTTCCTCTCCACACACAAACTAGATAGATAGATAATCCTATGGAAACCCAAATCGCTAAGCCATAAAAACACTCTCCTCTGTCTAAAGGTGTTCAGATTTGTGTCTTTTGTTTCAAATCAAAACCATGTTTAAAATCACATTTGGGAATGCAGGTAGGCCAGTGATTTACATTCCAGTTACTTAAAATACGCATTTGACCATATTCCTTTAAACCAACCCCAAACCAGAAAACCAATAAATTCACAAAGATACAGTTTAAATTAAAGTGATAGTACACATCAAGGCATTAAGGGAACACCAATAAATAAACTGAAATATATTACAAATAAATTATTTCTATTTTCCTTTTCAAATGTTAAAAATCTTTAATCCATTTCTTCATCTTTCTTTACAAAAAGATTATGAGAATTTTATGGAAACATCTGCAAAAAATATAATAAATACTTTTTTTTTTTTTTTAAACTTTGAAGCAGGAGACAAAAGCAACCTTTTCTAAAATTTCCCCCAAGGAAAAAAAAAGCAATACTTTAGTACCAAAGTGAAACAGAATATAGGCATTTTTAATATACACTGGGCAGGTTAGACTAAAAACAAATAGTTACAAATTATACTAAAAGAGATGATAGAGCAAATATACTAGCACTCGTGTTGGTAAATGAGTCAAGTGGTTAACTAGTGGCATTCTAGGGGCAGAATTGTTCTGTTTTATGTTTCCTGGTCTTGGTTGTACTTTTAAAATTTTGCTAAAAAACCAAGCAAACATTATAACACCCTCTCCAGCGCCAAATGCACTAGCAGGCATTCAGCTAAGAATAGATTCATTTAAAATAGATATGAAAATAATCTATGATATACAAATACAATACTTCGTAATGTACAAGACTAGACAGTCTTTGCTTTTCTGCTCTTTAAGGGGGGAACTTGCTGGATATGAATTTCTGTAGCCACTTGTCAACCAAAGTCTTAACTCATCTTTCATAAAAAGTTCATGAAACTAAATAAGCCTGCGACACGGTTGTGAATGTGGACTCTCACCTGGCTACTGCTTTGAATATTTCGGTACAAATGAGTTCCAAATAATTAACACTTCCTATGACTATATACGCTCAAAAGTGGCAGTTGGCACTATTACATACTGCAAACACGGTGACGTTCCGTTGCTGCTAAAAGTTAAACGCAGTGTTTCAAAACTAGCAAACGCACTGGTATTCAAACGCTTAGAGGGTCAAACCTTTCGAAGCTCCTGTGACACAAAGCACTCTAGGGTTACACTGGATTTCTGATTACTCTAGTTAAAAGTCTTGTATATATTAAATTATTAGCCCTTATCTTGTAAACCACAGCAGTAAATATTTGTGCCCTGTTTATAAAGACGTAGCTCAGATATCAATGGCTTTGAGAGGTAGCAAATTCTCTAGTGGTTTTAGTATGCTCTTATGAAAATACTTGGTGCCAGAACCTATTACCTCTCCTGTTTTCTTGAATGAAATTAAACTAGCACCTGGCTATGATGTCGTAGGAAAAGAAGCTGTCTGGCATGATCTCGATGAATAGTTTTAGCAAGAGCTTAAATTTTTGATGACGATCTTCAACGCTTTTTAAGTGCAAGCTGCAGCGTTTCGCCACCCGTGCGGTGGGATTTTTCGCGGGCTGGACCGTCCATAGCAGTTTGACAGCTGTGGGCACAGCTGGCCAGTGCTGGGGTGCAGCAGTGGCTGTGCCCTGTGCCCCTCTGCCGCGGGGCTGTCCCTCGGCCCGTGCCCGTCGAGGACAGAAAGCCGCCTGCCTTCCCCTCCCGGTACCTGGGCCCTGGCAGCCAGGGCCAGGAGAGCGTGGGGACCGGCGGAGGGCTCGGGGGAGCATCACCGCGGGGCCACCGGTGTCACCCACGCCAGCCAGGCATGCACGTGTGCCCCCGCGCTCACGCTCACGCACACGACCTGGCGCTCTGCAGCATGCCCGGCACGGCTCTCCAAGAGGCTTCGGCGGCATCATGGCCGGCATCGTGCCCCGCCGGAGGAGCCAGAGAACGAGCTCTGGCCTCGGCCGGGGGCGGCTTGCGGGGACAGGCATGCCGGGGCTGACCTCTCATGCTCCTCTCCAGCCCTATTGTCTGCCGTTTCCCCCCAGTATTACTGAGCTACTTGGGATGCATATTTTTCGTGATTGCAAAACAAAGGCAGAAGCCAGGGTAGGAAGGCTTGTCGTGGAAAAAAATTAAGTTCATATTGATCCCATGACTTGTGAAAAATACTTTATTGTTCTTCTTCAAGTGGGTATTTTTTACTATTAAGAGGAGGCTGAAATAGAAACGTACTCCTAGATACGGACTGTTTGGCGAAAAGGAGTCTGAACTGTAGCACACTGTGGATAGAGCAAAGCAAGCCTGGCCTGGAAAGGCATCGGGGGCTCCCTGCACAGCAATTCGCCTACAGGTGTCCGTGTGTGGCTGTGTGGACGTGTGAGATCGGGTGGTCCCACCGAGATTAAGACATCAACAAAACCAAGCTTTTTTTCTTTTTTCTTTTTTTTTTAACCAATATAATCCATACAATACAATACAAGAGGAATTGACAATACAGTACAATTTTAAAAATTCTTAATACTTGGACAAGAAAATCCTTCTTTTATATTATCTCTTCAACTGTCATTTCTTCTTATCTCCTTCCTTTTCACTCTTTTATTGCCTTTCAAAATAGATTATTTCCCTGGAAGATCAAATTTACAATCTTCTGCTGATTGAAATGTTTAAGTAGTGATCGATGAAATAAAAATGAGGCAGTCTGTGCAGCTGTGAGTGTGCAGGTATCTTTCCATGGGATCTTTTCTATCCCTTGCCATCTCACCTGCGGGATATGCTTCCACTTTTTCACTCCCACAGATCTGTGTTTTTTTTTTTCTCTCCCCCTCCCCACTCCCGCCTCAGCCCCCTCCCCTTGTGTGACTCCTTAAATTCAGGTGAAAAGGTGTGATTCAGAGGAGGTCTAGAATAAAGTGCGCCATCTGCTTTAAAAAAAACAGTAATAAAAAGAAGGGAATCTGAGTCATAGCTCCTTTCATCTTTTGTGAGGAAGACGGCAGAGTCCAAAAGGATCACCCTGCATGACTGAAATTTCCAAAGTCCCCTACAGTTTGGTATTGCTGTACACCGGGTAACAGACTAGCTTTAGGTCAACTAAAGATCATGAGTAAGTTAAACGGAGCATCTACTGTACAGGTGCGTGGGTGTGTGGAAGTCTGAGCGCTGCGTTTATTTGTTTCAAACAGAAAAAAAAAAAAGAGGATTGTACTCGTTTACATGAGGCAAAGTGGCAGCATCAGTACATGTGACCAAGCATCGTGATGACATGGGCGAACCTTCAGAAAGCAAGGGTGATTAGAGGACATCTCTCGGAGGACCGACAACTACGCCACGGCAGTGGAGTTCACTGGGAGCATCAGGGCAGCTGCGTACAGAGAGAGGGGAGGAGGGGAGGAGGGGAGAGAGCAAGAGAGGAGGAGGAGGAGGAGGAAGAGGTACAAATACTTCATGGTGACCATGAGCAGGAGCCTAGAGGGGCAGATTATACATGAGGCTTGTCTTGCCAGAGAGAGTCCTCCCGGTTGGATCCCTTCATAGCCTGGTCTGGGCTTCGGGGATGGATATCTCAATGCTTTCGGCGCTCTCGGTAGCTGAGTTCTGGCGGACCGATGCAGCGCGCTTGGCAGCCATCAGCCGTTTCCGGGCCTCTTGACGCTGCGAGCTTTCCAGAGAGCGTTCTCGTATGAGTGGCACCTGACCTTTCGATGGCTTCTTTGGCACTGGAGGAGGGACCCTTCTCTCCTGATCAAAGCAGAAGGTTAATGGCATTATACAGCTTCTCAGGGAAAGGCGGGAAAAACTAGGATACGTCAGTAGTTAGAACACACATTTTACCTAAGGTTTGTTAGCTCTTATCTGCCTTTCTGTCTTCAATGAACTGGCTTTTGAGCTCAAGGGTTCATAAACACATGGCAAGGGCAAAGGGGAGGGGAGGGCCGGCCGTGGCGCTACTTCTCCTTGGGGATGGTGTGTGCGAAACCGAAGCGTCCGCTGCTAACAGCTTAGTGCGGGTCCCCGGGGCAGGGGGACCCCGCGGCCGGGCACCAGCAGGGACAGCATCTCGGATGTGGCCTCCCGCCATCACACACAGCGGCTGGGGACTGAATGCCGCTCGTGCTCGTCAGAGCCCCGACTCCACTGCTGCCCGCCTCTGCGTGTGCAGAACGCCGGGCAGTCTGGCAACAAGGAGATGCAGGGGTTTGGCGGTCCCGAGTGCAGACGGGGACTAGCCGCCTGCAGCTGGTGTATTAGAATAAGTATTTTAATAAAAACACCAAATATTTATGTGTGTATTGTGTAGTGGCTTAATCGCTGCTCAAAAATCCCACACTTTGGGTCTCACTGTGCAAGCTCTTGAACGCTAGCCTCCTGCTGAATAGGCATGACAAGCTACAGTCAGCTAGAAACAGAAAAAAAACAGTAGGAGAAACTTAAAAACCATTAAGATAACATGCATTAATCATCACGGTGTCAGCTAGCTCGGGATACGTGATTGACAAGGAGGACTTTCATATACATACTGGTGCATGTACACACACACAAAAAAACCCAGCAAAGGAAAACCCTCAGAGAGGGATCTCTCCCGAAAATAAAAGTGTATTCAGGTCTGAATTTCAGGCGGCCACAAAGACTTTGTCAAGTTAATTAGATTGTCTTTTACGTTACATCCCCTTCCAACTGTGAACATGGTCTCTGAGCGAAGGGATTTTATCGCATTACAAAGGTCCCATTCTGCCCTTTCGTTTTCTCTCATGCTGCTCACAACAGCTTCCATGGCTCGAAATATAAAGATGCTTGGTTACACTTATTCATACTTTGCTTTTTCTCTCCGTCCAAGGATTAATCTACGCTGCTTAAAAAGGGCCCAGTGGCAAAGGCCAAAGGCAACTGCAAATATCAATCCCGCAGAAAGTTTCTTCTTCCCTTTTTTTTTTAATCCTTTTTAAGAAAGGAGACGAACTGTTTTATATACAATCATAGACAAATGCTGTTGAAACAGGAACAGTCAGTGTAGTTCTTTAAAATCTTTACCTTCCTACTGTAGGTCCCTTTCTTCAGCACTACTTAACTTCCTTTAACCCGTTATAGTCTTCTTTTTGTTGGAAACCCTTTGAAATGTTTTTCAGAAGCAAAGAAAAGGCACATTTTTTTAAGGAAAGCTCTCGTTTCTTACTGCTGCAATTGCAAACACTCGGCCTACCCACTTTACTGTAAAAGCTAATGAAAGACCATATACCAGCATTTCTGTGCATGCATGTTTGACGTTTTTAACTTCCTTTTCTGATAGATACTGAAAAAAAAAAGAAGATAAGAAAATGACTTGCCTTCAGTACATTGGGCTAGGAAAACACATTCCCATTCATTCCCCTACAAAACACACTAGGTGTGCATAAATGATGTGAACATGGCACTCCTAAGTCAGGAATGAGTATTTAGTCTTGATCGGAGGAGGAGGGAGAGTGCTACCAGCACTGCTTTTGCAAACTTCCTGCTGCAAGATTAATGGGGTTTGATATTATTATCGTTATTTGTCCAAAAGGAAACACCGCTTTGGTCATCGGCAGCCAGCTGACCGTAAGTTGGGGCATCCCGGACTTCTGTCTGAGCCGCTGTACCTGTAAGTCATGTTCCCCCTCCTTCTGGCAGCCCTACCTGTTGGCTCTACTCATTGGTATCAGACCAGCCACAGTGGAAACTCAGCCATCAAATTACACACCCATAGGAGCACAACATTAGACCGTTGATTCCTCTAGGAACGGGTCTGTTTTTTAAGGATTGTCTGAAACGTTTGTGTATTTTGGCTCACCCAAGTGCTGTTAGTCTTGATGTGGATAGTGAGGAGAAAAATAAGGCAAATAATGGTGCCAAATGAGAATGGAAAGTGAAATGTGGCTCACACTTGGAGATGTGTTAGCTTTTCATGGTGACAGAAGAAGACTACATTTAAAAAAACAGACCAAAGCTCCAGATGATTTTTATGCTACCTTGGGTAAACAACGCTACCAGCAAAGTGAACCTGTTCATGCAATCATCCATTAAAAAACCCAAAATAAACAAAAAACCCAAACAGACAAAAAAAAAAAAAGATGTAGAAGTTCTTTCATGTAACATTTTGGAAGGCATATTTTTGATATAGCTTTGTTTGTAATCTGGTTACCAAAGTCAGCGATGGTTACAGTGCTCCCCTAGTTTTTTCAGTAACACAACCTAGAACTCTTGCTATATGCAATAATATGAACCGTAAATGTGATTTATTTAATTTTAAGAATCAATATATAAGGCAGTTCCTTCCAACGATTGATCGTCTAATATGATTAAACGTAAAGCTTAACAAAGTACCACATTCCCATTTTCCGATTCACAAAGACAGATTTGGTTTAAAAATATGCCTGAAACATATTACAGATAATATCCCAGATGATTATTATGTAAACATTGTTATTACAATGAAATTAATTTTATATGAGCTTCATTTCACATTTTTAACGTCAACGCTGTAACACAGAGGCCTATTTAATCTGTCCAGTATTTGTGCAGGGTTTTAAATGAAGCATACAAAATCTACAATGTTCTAC
>Ga0181612_120967_pt1 | contig 12181 bp, 9 predicted proteins | sample HoacroProtozoa21_FD_119630 | JGI IMG/M metagenome (GOLD analysis project Ga0181612, IMG submission 119630) | Hoatzin crop microbial communities from Cojedes, Venezuel. Combined Assembly of Gp0051906, Gp0051904, Gp0051908
AGAGGAGAGGAGAGGAGAGGAGAGGAGAGGAGAGGAGAGGAGAGGAGAGGAGGATTCCCTGGAATCTGTAGAGGAAAGGATGATATACTGCCCCTGATAAGTACTGAGAGCAAACATTAACACTGCAATAGCCACGCTCCCAGCTTGGTAGTGGTGAGTATTGAGACTGACCCTGGACGCTGCCTATGTGTATGTTAATGTTTAAAGACACATGTGGGTTTAGGAGTGGGTTAGCTCTGGGCAAGCCTGAGATCTCTCCATTTCAAAACATAGGAAATGCTGTAAATACCATAGTAAATGCAATTACCAGAGCATGATAAACACCACTTCATTAGCAGAGACCACAGGACATTTCTCCCATTTCTGACAATGAGCAGGAACCAAACCAGAGGTCAGTCCTGAAATCCGGACACAGAACAGGCAGGCAAATGCCTCAGGGATGCCTCTGGTCTGTGATTTTGTTTTTAGCCCTTCTCTGTCCTGACGCTGTGATGGAAGAAGCCTGCTCCTTCATATCTTCAACATCTGTAATGTGTTTCTGGAGCGACAACCGTCCATAAGGAGCGGGATGCATTCCAGCAGCTCCAGAGTGCCATGGACTTGGAAGTGCTAGGATATTTCCCGTCAGTATTTCAGCTGCTTCTCGATATGGGTAAAATATAGGAAGGTTTTGTCACTGGATGTGGTTTTGAGCCATTTTTATTGCAGTGGGAAAGATTTGAGCATAAAATATTATTTCCAGGATACATTTAATCTACAGTTCTGCACCTTTGGGAAAAGAACCAAGAATCACATTTGTTCCCCTGGCCTTTGAAATAGAGACCTAAGAAAACACAGGCTCAATTAGGATTTCAAGGGACAGATTGTGAAGTGTTCACTGAACTCAGATGAGACATGCCTGAGCCTAAAACATGTAAAAGGGCAGAAACCAAATCACTGATGGTAGTAACAGCCCTCCCTTGGGGTCTCCTTAAAACTGTTCGTTTCCAATTCACAGGCTTTTCCCAACATCAGCATTCATGTCCAGCATGGCTGCAGCTGTTTGAAGGGCCCAGGGAACTTGCAAGTGATTTTTATAAAATTTCACCTCCAGGTTGTCTTTCTAAATCCAGCTGATGGAATTGGGCTTTAAACGCTATCTGCTACATCCTGGAGCTGATCAGCCACAGCGTGGGGGATCTAAACCCTCTCCACAGGGAGCAAGTCACTACTGTCGCCACAGCCATCCTGTTTGTGGAATAAGAAGTGGACAAGGACAGAGAGCTCTGAAACCCTATACAGTCACTGTCGGAGCCATGTCATGACCTGTGCAATTGATCTTCCTCCAGAGGCAGGCAACAGAAGGAGAGTGTCTTCTTCTGACTAAGGGCCCCACCACAATCTCCCAGATTGACCCAAGCCTTGTAAATGATGGTGTGATTTCACCACATCAGTTGGCTGCATATTTCAATAGATTATTTCCTCATTTCCTATTTCCATTTCTATTTTTTAAATTTTTATCTCATTTGCATCTATTATTTTTGTTTTGTCTCTACTTACAGATACCTCCCCAACAGAGGTACTCAGAGACCAAGAATATGCTGCCTGTGTCCTTCCTACAGATAAGCCAAATGTACAGAGATTCTCACTTTAAGACATCTCTTACAGATCGTGAATAAACTTTCTCCCACCCACCCAGGACCTCAGAGCTCTTTTAAAGCTTGGGCTGGCGTCTGGCAGAGCTCCCCCATGGCTGCTGTGGCTGAGCCCCTTCCTTATTATCCTTCCTCTTCCACATCCCAAGATGAGGTTTTTAAGGTGGAAAATAGCTTTCCTGCTCTGCAAAGAAATGGAGGATTTTGAGTGGATGTGGCTGCTATGTTCATGCTTCAAAGGCTCTGACAGGGGACTTCTTCACCCATGTAATGGAAACGGAGACTTGCAGCATCTCAATTTCTGTTCCTATCCTCAGCCAACATCAGTACAATTTGTTCTTCCATTTTGACTTTCCTTCCTTTCTCTCCCCAACTACCAACCAGTTATGCAACTAACTGTGTTTTTTCCATAATAAAAAATATAATCAAAAACATGCAGAAGAGCAGAACTGTGTTCAGACCCTGTCTAAAGGCTCTGGAGAGACAAAAAGCAAGCTAAACAAATGAACATGCTCTGAGATGGGTTTACAGTGAAGACAAATGGAGGTGATAAAACCTCCATTGCATTTCCAGGCAATGAAGAGGACACATGTCACTGTCCACCTGGAGAAGAAAGCCAGGCGTTGTACCACCAACGAACAACAACCAAAGCCCAGTTGCTTGTGTGATGCCCCTCTGAACACATCTCCTAACTCAAAGTCTGGCATTGCCTGTGCAACAAGGCTGGAAGACACAGAGGGGAAGGGTACAGGATTTACACAAATAAATTTACAGACAGAAAAAGTGTTCAGACAGTTGTTCCTAATCCCACTGGGGATAAATCCTGGGTCAAAGAGAATTGTCTCCACTAAACTAGGCTACAGAGCCTAAATCGTCTGTCTTGCTTTTACTTCCCACAAGATGGGAATTGTTCTCCTGCTACCCCTGCATGGTGAGGAAGATGGCACAGTTTGAGGATGACAGTACGTAAGTACTAGCTTGCATTTAGTCCCACATCTTGTCTCAATGCAAAACATTGCAGTGACATTCCCCCTTGCAGTAGCTAGTACTTCGGTTGGTTCCCCACTGATCTAGGAAATGCAAAACTACTGCAAAACAAGTCCACTAAGTGCTTTCAGATCTCAGCAAATATTTTTTTGCTTGCTTGCTCTTAACTTTTTTGGGCAGAAATTCAGACCTGGCTTTCTAGCTGTATTATTTCCCCTTTGTATTATACACTGTCACGGAAACTTGTTTCTCCCTCAGTACATTTTTCCCTACCGTCATTCATTTTACAGATAACCGGACTAACAGTTGTAGCAGTGTTCTTCCAAAAAAAAACCACAAATGGGGGCAGCAAAAGGAGGCAGTCGCTGCGTCAGCTGCCAGAGGCACCTGCAACGGTCTGAGCAGCAACCAGCTGCAACTGGCCACACCAAAATCTCGTACTCCCAGTCCCCCGACACCGGCCGCACTGGTTTGCCACTTCGCATTAGCTTCTGCGAGGGGCTGCGTGCCTCCAGGGCCGGCAGCGAAGCCAAACCTGGCACCACGCGACTGCTCCTGGCCGAGCACAACGGGGCAAGGACACTTCTCTGGGGGAATCTGGAAAGGCGCTCGACTGGCAGAGGCAGGACGGGCTTTAAAAGGCTCCGTCTGCAGCTTCCATTAGGGATTCGAACTACCGCTGCCTCGGAGCCAACTTGGCTTGCCATTTGCGAAAATAAGCATCAAAATGCATGGGCTGGGAGAAAATACGTCCCAAATTGAAAGATCTCATCTCCCTTCAAGCCACAATGGCTGATCCAGTTACAGGCAGCATTACAGGTGTCCCGTCTGCCAGCTGCCAGCTGGATTTTGGTGGCTGTTGATTTTAATAAACATTTTGCTCCAGCTTTTTCTGTATCTATCTCATAGGTGGGTCAGGAGAGAGAGAGAAGTAGAAAGAAAAGACTTTTCCCTGGATTCAAGGTTGACTGAGGCCAGCAACTAGACCAAAAACCAGCTCTGCGCACAGTGCCTGTAGCAGCAGCGTGTGCTTCAAGGACACACCCTGGCCCAAGACTCTTGGTCCACATGAATCACTCTTCCCAACTGCTGAACAGCATGAAGCATGGATTTACACACACAAAAAAACCTGACACATCTACAAAATCACAGATTTACAGAGGGGGTTGGATGGCATCCATGATTGGGCTGAACAGCACAGAATCTGGGGATCTTCCTCATTCATTTTGGCTGCTCTCAGCCCTGCAGACTTGCCTGAGACTCACTCTGAATGTATTTCCCAAAATGGCCAGCCCAGACCAAGGTCTAGGAGAATTCAAGCAGGTGAAGAGCCGGGTGCACCTAACTCAGATGTTTGTTTCTCCCTCCTCTTCCCAACCCAACCCGAAGCACTTAAATAGCCCCAGTGGGTTACTGTAAGCAGGCTGCCAGGAGACATATTTTAGCATCTTCCAGTAGCTCTCAGGCTAAGTCAGTACCTCCACTTTCTAATTTTGAAAAATATGGGACAAGTATGACTAATAAGCATGACTGCATCAAGGAACACCCATGATCTGCTTCTTCGAACTGCATATTTGTTTTGCCTTGGATGAGTAAGATAATATGTCCACCTTACAGGAACACCAGCCTCAACCATCCTCCTCCTTGGAGACCAGGTCCCAGAACCCAGGTGAGCACCTTGAGTACAGGAACCTGTGTCAAGGAAGGTGATTTGGCCATGGACATGAGTGCTTTCAACCGTGTGTTGCTCTGCATTTCTTCAGTTCTCAGCTCCAGTAACCACCCAGGTCCCCACCAGCTGCCTCCCTCACTGACCAGTGCTTTCACCTTTCCCAATCTACACGTAGTGGGACATCTTCCCTCACTCTCCCACACTGGGAAGGCCATGAACAGGAGGCCAGGTCAGAAAAGCAGTAGAATCATTGAAACACTCACACATAGGGAAGGAGACAAGGGACCAAAGTCAGCCTTGGCCTCCTCTTCTGTTCTGATGACTGCTTTTCCCATGACAGTGTCAGCTCCAGCGGTTATGGACGCGCGGGCTGCCTCTTGTTACAGTGCTGCAATTCCCAGCCTACTTTCACATATAGATGCCTGCAGGGGTAGCTTCAGACTTTCTATTGCCCTCCCAGAGAGAGGTGTTTCACACCTCGGCCACTTCTGTGCTGACGCAGAAGGAATGTGACCGGTTCAACAAAAGTGCTGTCTCTTCTACCTACCCCGAGACAACAGTGGCAACATCCTACCTGTGCTGCACACTGTGGTGTTAGCCCTGGCCGGGTAGCTGCATCTTTCAAACATGACTGGGAAACACATTGCTTCAGCCCTTGGCTAAGAGTCAGCAGCTGGGGGCTTGCAAAAAAAAAAAAGTCTTCATCCAGCTAAGCATCAGGATTCAGGCTCAGCAGCACCATCACAGGTCTTTCAACCACCTCTGAGCTGGAAACCCCAAGGGTACAGTAGCCTTGGATCTGAAACACTGGAAGGACAACAAGGTCCCTTCAGCCCCATCTCTGTATCTCTCAACGTGCAGAGCTCAGCTCAAAACCACCAACCACCCCTGTGGCCACCAGCAGCTTCCCACCCCTGTTGCAGTGGAAGAAGCCAGATGGAGAGCCAAAAAGGTGTCCTGGGGCTGGGGTCAGATGCCTGATCACCACCAAGTTCATGTACAGCAGCAGATAGCCTCATGGCACAAAATCTAGAATGACTTAGTGCTTTTGGCAGAACTTCTTTAAAGTGTGGCTCTCGATAATTAAAAGCAGCCTGGAGCCATGTGAGTCTTCATTCATTGCCAATTCCTGGAAGGCTGTTTCGCTCTTCAGAGGAGGCAGCCATGTACATGCACACACATACCCATGGCTGTCTCAGCATTTCCTTTCTCGGCAGGCTGGAAACCGGATATTTTGAAGAATATCATGTACTTGGACATGTCTTAAATATAGTCAGGGCAAGCTGTGCTCTGAAGTAATCCGCATCGCTTGATAGGGAGCGAGTTGGTCCAGACTCATTCACCAGGAGCTGCGACACCAATGTGGGACTCCCCTCACCTCATCCTGCACCCGCGTTGGTACGAAGAGGGCACAAACTGGAGGCCTCACCTTGGCAGGTCCCCAGCAGTCATGGCTTCCAAGGGGGACAAGAGTTCAGGTAGGTGGTGAAAAACTCCTTATTCAGCCCCAAATTCAGACCGCTCACAACTGACATCACTTTCAAGGCTCCCATACTACCTCAGGTGAACTCTCCTGCTTTGTATATGGCAGACAGCCAACCTGTCTCCTGACACAGAAATAAGGTGCCTCTAAGAGGCGCCCTAAAAATAGAGAAATTTCCTCATTTCCTTCCTGGGAAGTGCCCAGAACACCTTCTGGGTGCTAGAAATATAAGAAAGACCATATGCAATGGAAATGTCCCATGGACAACTATTTTGAACTCCCCCATGATCTTTTATTCTGTATTTTAGCAGCCTGTGCGCAGGTGGGAAGAAAGAATACTGACAGGGGGATGCCAGTCAGACCTCTAAGAGTCCCCTACCACAGCCTGAGTGGGAAGATTTGGAAAAGAGTCGATGCCATTTCTATGCCAAAAGACTCTAGGGGATGTTACCCAAAGGTATCAACCATCTCGTGGTCTCCCCTCATCCCAGACACTTGTCAGCAGGTCTCCATTTCATCTAACATCACTTACATGTATTCAGATTAAACACAGATTGTAGGAGGGGGGTACGCTATGGGTGGGTTTCTGGGAGGAAAAAAAAAGCGCTGTAAATCACCATTAAAACAGCCCAGTAGCGATGTACACTGTGTATCACGCTATTAGGCTGATGGAGGAACAACTCCATATAAATGGCAGGGCAAGAAACCAAACGTAAAACCAGATTTTCAGACCTCTAGATATTGGACCTACTTTCATCTATTTCAAGGTCTTTTTGCCCTGCCCTTGCCACATAGCAGTGTTTCAAACTGAGAATATTTTCTGTTTCCCTAGTGCTTTAGGACCAGAGAAAGGAGGATCCTTTAGGCAGCTCATGCCACAAGCAAACACAAAAGGCCAGTACATGGGAGTTAAAGAAAACTGTCTTAACCAAGCCAGGCTGCTGCCTGCTCTTTTCCAGACCAGTCCTTCCCCAAAAACTGCTGGCTCTGGACTCCACAACTGGCATTTTCCAGTTCTGCAGTTCCTCTCCCAGCACTCAGAGCAGAGAGAGAACTACTCAAGAGAAAAAGTGTTCAACTTTTTTAAACGAGAAAAACCAAACTGCTTTTGCATCTTATCTCGGTGGATACTGTGGATGAAATTTCAACTCAAACCCATTACAGTTATCAGCTATTTTTTTCTAGTGGCCAGGCTTTCCATGATTCATGTAGCAGAGTCACCTTCAGCATCACCAATGTCCATCTCAGCCACAGCAGGAAGAGCTCTGGTCCCTGCAAGGCAGCTCGGGCTCTCTCCAAGATGCCACGAGCATCTTTCCAGCAGGTATCTGGCCATGATATTATTTAATTACTGTCCAGGCTCAAAATCAGGGCCATCAGAAAAATTAAGGAGACTTCCCTAGCTTTCCTTCTCCTTTTCCTCTCTCTGGGGGCACGTTGCCTGGGGAGATAGATCAAAACTGGTCCCCACAGCAAACGTCATGTAAGTAAGCCCTTCTCTGGTAGCCCAGAGAGCTTTTGTGTAAGCAGCTATTTGTCTGTGATTTAAGCCCTAGTGGTCCTGTGAAGTATCACTGAACGAGGCCCACCACCATCCATCCAGCTGAGGGCATCAGGTAAGAGACAGGGGCCATTGCTGAGCAAACGTGCCGCTGCCCACAGATGGGTTCAGGAAATGATCCGACCCAGTGGCTCCCAGTGCATGCACACAGCTGCTGCTAAAATACAAATAGCTCTGAAACTATTTCCTCTACTTCCGCAGAGGAAGAATGCCATTTAATTTAATTTTTGCTTTGCATAATAATGGCAAGGCCATTTATGCAATTACATTGCTTTTCTTATCCGGTTCCCTTTTCAGCCGCTCCAAAGCCTTGCAGGTATCCTAATCAGGTCATCAGGTTGTTACGGCAGCCAGAGTGCCACTGGAGAAGAAGACCCAGGCCCAAAGATGCTAAGCAGATATTCGTAGACTGCCCTGCTAACTCACTAATTACCTTCCTTTTTATTTGGGACACTGACTACTCTCATAAAAGCTGTATTATTACCCAGATAAAACTCTGGAGGTCTCTCAGAAGGCAAGTCCGTTCATCTCAATCAACTGAAGTAACAGCATGGTTGTGGTTCTGATGCTTGAGAGGAGGAGAGGCAACGCAGGGAGAGAGGCTTAATAAAAGATATAATCTCCCCCTGTAATCTCGCCAGGCTTACTTGAAGTTATTGGACTCCTTAATTTCCGTGGGCTTTATCACAGCGTTAGTGCTCTCACAGTAGCTCATGATCCGTTTGACACTTTGCCGTTAATTGCCTCATTATGATGCATCCGGGGTCATTTTGCAGCTCTCCCGTGTGAAAAAAAGGGGAGGAAGGTGTCTGCAAAGGAAGCATCGCATGGCCCCAGGTCGTGAGCACCTCTGCAGCTCACAGCAAGCTGGAACAGAGGCCAAAAGACCATATTTCCCTCTCAATCTGTTGACAAAACCAGGAGTTAAAACCCTTCTGAATAATAAATAACCACAAGCACTGTTAGACGCTTCTATGGACCTTATTATCACCAGACCTCCAGTCACTTCAGTGTAATCTGTCATGCGCAGACAAGGCAGCGAGGTCTTATTTACAAGATTGCACCACCTTGCAGAAGGCCAAGTCAGGAGGAGAAATTAGAGCCTCTAGATTTGCACTGAAATGGTAAAACTCTGCAGGGAGCCAAGATGTCAATCCCAACCCACTGCATCACCCCCAGGCTTAGCAGCAGGCACTGCGAGAGTGGGAAAACCTCAGGGACGCTTCCCACCTCCTGGCTTGAGCAGAAATTGAGGGTTGGACTAGATGACCCACAGAGGTCCCTTCCAACCCCTACTATTCTGTGATTCTGTGATTCTGTGAAATCAACCCCCTGTGTGCAGGAAAGTGTCGTTTAGCACTAGGCTGTAAGAAAAATTCGTTGTGAGAAAGAGGCATTGGCACATACAGATGCTTTCCGGGCCTTCAGGACTTTCCCGTTCCCCCTCTCCATCCCCGGAGAAGGATGCTGGCTGCCCTGCCGAATGCTCATCTCCATCTCCCATAGAAACATCTGACCCCTCGGACTGCTTTTGAACAAGAGAAGATCCCAAGGCTGCTCCCTAAAAGCATCAGCAACGGAGCGCCAGCACCGCTGCGCGCACCAGAGCATAGCTGGGCAGCACACAGGGGTTTGCAAGCAATTTTAGGGGAACGGGGGGAAGCAGGGGCTAAAAGAAAAGAAGCGTCTGGGGTGGTTTCCTAAGGCAAGGGTGACCCAGAGGCTGCACGCCGACCAGCACAGGACAGCCTGGCATGCCCTCGTAGGAGGCTGTCAGACTTCACAAACTCTTTGATAACGTCTGCAGGTCTTCCCTCAGGGGTCAACATGAGGCTTGGGTAAAAACACAGAGCTTTTAAGAATTTTAATTAGGTTTTTATTACTTCTTAGTAGTTCCTTTCTTTCATAAAAGCACCTTATTAAAAGAAATTGCTCTGACTTCAAGATTCCTCGGATAGGCAAATACTGGATTTCTCCCAGGGGCGGAGGGTGGGAAGGATCGACTAAAATTGTAACTCTGCAGGGGAAAAAGGAGCGTTCTTGTGTTATTATCTCCACCAACATCAGGTCTGGGACTGGGACAAACCTGGGACCCAGGTACCTACAACGTGCTGTGAGAAGGGGCCCCTCACACTGCAAGAAGTTGCAGCCACTCGTTACAAACCCAGCTCCAACCCCAGTCCTGGTGGGAACTCGGGGCTTTAGCAACAACCTGGCAGAAACCGCTGCAACGGTGAGCTGGAGCAAAGCAGGAGGTCTGCAAACCTCACTCAGGGGCTGCAAGAAAAGCCAGGATAAAGCCCGGTTAACTACTGCCTCTGCAAACCTGGAAGCCGAAATGCGAGTGCCTAAGGAAACGCCAGCTGGAGCTACCATTGCTCTCCAGAGTGGCCAGAACAAGCGCCTGAGTGAGTTTATGAGGCTGTGGGGTTATCGGGAAGCTATGGAAAGCAGCATCTGGGCCCTCAGCCCAGACTGCAAGGGGTTTAAAAACGCAGCTGGAATTAGCTCCCAGTGACAGCAGCAGGCCCAGGATGAGGAATGTATTATCCCCAACGAGATGTGTGTTGAGTCTGGCCTCCATTCACCATGCACCATGGGGCTTTCTGAAAATTAAAAGGGTTTTCCCACGATGGAAAAGGCTTGTGGCTCATCCCAGTGCATCGAGAAGTTCCTGCACATCTCTTTGCTCTCTGGGAGGAGGAGGAGGAGCTGTCAGGGTTTTCCTCATTCCACCCGTTGGGACAGCCCAGACAAGGCTATGTGCATGCAAGGAGCACTGCAGAGAGAGAAGGGTGAGCAGGAGGGCAGATGTCAGCGGTCACCTTTGGGTCCCTCTCTCCACAGCCGGCTCAGGCACACCCCGCAGAAGGGACCGCTCCTTGCGAGCGGCATTACACGAGGCAAAACTCATCTACCCATCACGGGGCTCCCTCCCCTTCTGGCTGAGCACCCCAGAGCTACAAACACGAACTATTCACTGCAACTGCATGTTTCCAGTGCTGAATTCTCCCTTAAAACGTCCACCCCAGAAATATACCAAGAGTAGGGCACAGGGCCATAAGTAAATACAGGGATTCAAAAGTCTTTCGGAGTACAGAATCCAGCTACAAACAGGAGATTTCATCACTCCTTTATTCCAAACCTACTTGGGCATGCTGCTTTTTGAGAGATGCTTTTTAAGACGTCCCTGCACACAGCTGTCCCAAGACCTCGAGGCAGAACCTTAGCTACTAACTCCTGCCACCAGACCTTTGCCCCAGCTGCCTTCTGCTCTGAGGATCTCAGAGTCTCCATCTCTTCCCTCCAACTGCACAAAACATCCATGACAGATTTTAACCAGCAATTTATGCCAGTATGCAACAGCTAGTGAGACCTCTCGCTCCTCACTGCAGTGTGAGCCTCATCAGAAGATCCTTTTCTCTCTGTCTAGGTTCTTTACAGCTTGACACCACTGCATATGTCCCTAGGCTCCCCAAGATGTCCTCTTTTCCAAAAAGACATCTTTTCTTTCCAAAAAGAAAAGAGAAAAGAGGACATCTTGGGGAGCCTAGGGACACCTTGGACCTCATTCCAAGACGCAGATGTCCTCTTTTCCAAAAAGCTGCAAGAATAATTCTCCGAGTAATGCTCGCTTTCTGTGCCACGAAGCTGGCACACGCCACTGGCTTTGGCTCAGAGCCAGCACGGGACAGCTCAACCAAGCGCGTTTGGAAATCAAAAATGTTCGCACTGCGATGAGACGCGAGCAGACACGGTGGAAATCGGGAAAGTCACCATCAGATGTGACAAGGCAAAGAGAGAAGCAAACACTAAAGAGAGCTGCACCCTGGACATGGGCACCTGCACTGGGAAGAGTTGGGGCACAGATTCCTGATACCGTGGCAGCCAGAAATGCCGTCCCCTTCCCAGACTGGGGCACGCAGGTGCCAGGAACCAGCGTTTGGCTGGGCAAACACAGATGCAGGAGCTGAATGGGAGCACAGTCAGCCCGAACTATTTTTAACTAGTGCAGAGGAAGCTTTTACTTTTCATTATGAAGGGGAGACAAAGTGTCCGTCAGTTGCGCTGAATTTATTCACTCGACGGGTGGGTGGTGAAGTATGTAAAGCCCCTCGCCCTGGGCTGTGCGACCAGCAGCTCTAATCCCCCCCTAATCTGCTCACAGCTGCACGGGGTCAAAGAGCGCAGCAGCTGAAATGCACTTCTGATACATACACTTTCGGTTGCCCCAACTCACCCTGGGGGTTTCTGCCTTGTGATTTCTGGTAAAGCCAACTGGAGAGATTCACTGCTGGCGTGAATGAGCGCCAGCCCACCAAGATCCCCTACCTTTAGCTCAGCGCGGCTAAATAAACTGTGCAGAGGCATCCCAGGCAGACACCGGGAGTTGGATCTGGTGGTCCCCCAACGCCACTTCGCTCCCCCAGAGCAAAATCTGTGGATTTGGCAGCGGCACTGCCTTTACTTGCCAGATACGTTGCTTGGGGCACCGGGGAGCCTGCAGGTTGGCAGGGAGGAGGCAGGGCTGGGACTGGGGCTCTATGCCTCCCCCTTCGTGCCCACGCAGGGTTACAGCTCTGCGATCTAATTGTAAGATAATTAATTTTCTCTTGAATATCAATTACTGCTGCTATCCCCAAACATATATTTGAATGTCATCGTTCCCCACTCACTCCCCAAAATACCAGCAGTGGGAAATGCTCGCCCACAGGGCATCCGAAGGAGCAGGTTTGTGTCACTGGCCAGATGACCACGCAGAGCTCAAACTGTGTACGGTGGTGGTCGGCCAGCTGGTGAAGGGACAGGGCTCAGCCAGCTACCGAGCTCTCTCCATCCGTCTC
>Ga0181612_131604_pt1 | contig 12181 bp, 4 predicted proteins | sample HoacroProtozoa21_FD_119630 | JGI IMG/M metagenome (GOLD analysis project Ga0181612, IMG submission 119630) | Hoatzin crop microbial communities from Cojedes, Venezuel. Combined Assembly of Gp0051906, Gp0051904, Gp0051908
GCTGATCCAAGCCAGGATGCCGTTGGCCTTCTTGGCCACCTGGGCACATGCTGGCTCATGGTCACCCGGCTGTCGACCTGCACCCCAAGGTCTTTTTCTGTGGGGCAGCTTTCCAGCCACTCTTCCCCAAGCCTGTAGCATTGTGTGGAGTTGTTGTGACCCAAGGGCAGGACCCGGCCCTGGGCCTTGCTAATCCTCATATAATTGACCTTGGCCCATCAGTCCAGCCTTTCATACTGCTCAGCAACCTGTCCTAGCATTGAGTGAGGCCAGCTGAGAATGTTCCATTGCCTTTAATAAGGATGAGATTGAAGTCTACTCAGCAATTGCTTGAGAAACTGTAACAATTGAAAGGAAGAAGCATGAGTTTCTCAACAGATAAAATAAATTCTGCATAGAAAGAAATCAAGTAACTGGCAATGAGGTTGTATATTATTTTTCAAGATTTCTGAGTGCAGGGAAGAGTAAAAGCTGTGACATTCTTTAAAGGTCAGAGGGTTAAATTTAAATTGGGAAAACTAGAGTAAACTTTGCAGGGTTGTAATAAAAGGGAATGAATGGGAAATGAGGGAGAAAAAGCAGAACAAATGAGACCAGAACTGCCTGGGAAAGGCTGTGAAAACTTTCTGGTGTATTTATTTATTTCTGTTTGCATTGGCATGCCTGGAAATTACCCTGGAGGAGCCAATACCATAGTCCTTGGGTTACTCATTCCTAGGAAGGACATTAGAAATTTGAAATCATCAGATTCAGACCAGAATTTTGAGTTTCAGTTTTTAGTATGTTTTAGAAATATCCTAATAACTTGGCGACTAGCTGTTTTTAAGTAGGTTACTCTCTGACTTCTGGTTTGACTCAATTGTTTTATTTTGTCTTTATCAGAATGGACTAAAGTTCAAAATCAGCACGACAGGCAATTCAGCAATAAGCCTGTGAGAGTTTTATCAGTGTGAAGTAGGACAAACTTTAAAGATATTTATCACTAGAAAAAGGCAGCTCAATGACATTATGAAAGTCTTTTTTTTAGTATTAAAAATGTGGTAAAGATGGATTTTTCAGCAGTGATATGAAGGGAAACAAAATGTAGAAGCAAGAACATGAATTTAAGCATAGCTGTAATAAAAAATAAAAAGCATATTGAATCTGAAAGAGAGCTAAAAATTGCAAAATGGAACCTATTTAAAAAATAAATGATGTTAAATTCATGTTTTATGGGAGTTTCAGGTAGCTATAGTAGAGCTTATGGGTACCATCATCTTGAGAAGAAGAGGTCATTTATCCAGGAATTCTGATGAAATTATGGCTTTTATTCTGCAAAGCACTGTAGCATTTTCTTTAAAGTTTTGCTAGACTGAAATTCAAAAGTCAAGGTATCACCAACAAAAAATATTTAATGCATTATTAAAAAGAACATAATTTACAAAAGGACTAGAGAATACCCAGCATTATTTTCCACCAGTCCTTGGTTTGATCTGAAATACTTTTAACCAGAAACACTATCTTCAATATGCACAGGAATACAGTAAGGAATCATGTAAAATATATTATAAAACAATTAAAAGTGACACATAAAAGATACATAAGTCACTAGGGTGTGTAAAAGCTTAAATATTATTTATTTTTCTCTCTACTTTTAGAGTTTAAAAATAGAATATAGTACTAAGGGAGAATATAATGTAATTGATTTAGGTTTTCAAAGGCTTTTCATAAAGTCCTGGACTCACAGCTCTTTGGAAAAAGGGTAACCATGGAGTGAATGCTAAGGCCTTTGATGGATTAAGAACTGGTTGCAATGCACAAGCAAAGCATAAATGACCATTTCTCAGCAGGCAGAAAGATAAATCCTGTGATGCCTCAGGGGTCAGCGCTGTTGTCTGTGTTGTACAATGTATTAATTAACAGGTGAATAGACACAAGCAAAATTTGCCAAAAAGAAAATACTGATTTGGCTGTTGAAAGTAGGGGGAGTTTCTTTTTCAGAAAGATGACAGTAAAAGGTAATTTTATTTCGTTTCTCTAGGTAAATGGAACAATTTCAACTATATTACCTACATTGACAGGAAGGCTCTGAGATAATTCATCCCCTCAGAAAAAAATATTGCATTGTTATGGAGAGCTGGGCAACAATACCTTTTCCATGCACAACAGCCCTCAAAACAGTGTTTGAGATGTTAGCCTGTACGCTAAGGAGGATATTCACTGAATGCTCCAAATAGCTCTTTCAGCTTTGATCTCCACAGCCTAAAGATCTGCCAGAAAAGGAAGAAGGTCATGATATAAGGATGACAAAATTAAAGAAACACAGGGATTTGGAGACAAATTAACTCCAGGAGAGTTTACGAAGTTGAGGATTATCTATTTTAGGTGTGCCAGACACCTTGCACAATGAATAGTAGATTAGTGTAATAGAAGTGCCCATTTTCATAGACCATTTTTACTTGGTCACTGTTCAAATATTTTCTCAAAACTACCTTGTGTTCTTAAGAGCCATTTATTAAAGTAAGGAGGAAGGTTGTGGAGGTTGAAAAAAAATTTATGCCAAGTCTAGAAAATATAGGCAGAAAAATGCAGTGCATTTTGACTAGGTCCAACAGAATGTTTTGTGAATAGAAGTGCGAATTGTACAATAATCTTTTAAAATAAAAATGCTGGCATTCCTTGCATCCCCTTGCCCACACACACCTACATACAGATATACACAAACTTATAACTAAATCCAGAAAGAGAGTTTTGTTTGTGTTATATAAGCCATTTTTTCTCCAACAACACTCAGCTGTTTTCTTGAGGGGATTTTTCAAAGAGCCGCAGGTAGCTTTTATTTGAAGTATTAACCAGAAGGGTGTTCTGTTTAGTAGTAATAATATTTTGGGGGTACTCACGGTATGTAGTCTTTATTTGCACTAGTAGGCAGGAGAACGAGTGAGACATCTGAAACTGGTGACACGCGTTTGTCCCTGCAGCCGTCGTTTGTTATCCTTCTTTGCACGCGTTGTGATGTACCCTCTCATTGCCTGATTGCCTGCTATGCTGACTGCGAGGCACCTCCCTGCAGACACCGCTTACCTTGGTTCTCCCCTGACATTTTATCTTTCTGCAAAAGGCAATTCAATCAGGACAAAGTTTGAAGGTTGGGGTTTGTTTTCTTTTCCCTTTATGTGAGTCCCTATCTCGCAATACTTTGTATCTCCAGACATCCCGTTAATTTCTATAATGTACAGCTCACCTGTACTGCCTATAAGCAAAGCCAACGTTTCCTGGAAGAGATGCATTACCATGTCTCTACTGCACAGTTGCATGTACCCACAGATAAAGTAGGAGCCTTCAGTGAAGACCCAGAAGACTTGCTTAATACGTATGGGCCAAAGGGTCAGCACTTGGCCGTAAATTCAAGGCACCCTGAGAACATTGGTTTTACAGTCTGTGGCTGAACTGGTGATGCAGTGTATTGGCAGTGCAGGCTGATTCTTCCTGAAAGTCTTGTGTTTACTGCAAAATGCTGTAGGGTATGCGTATTCATTATTTTACATCTATTCTTTAACCATTTCATGGAGTGTAAAGTGAATTGGTAAAGAGAAGAAAAAGAAAAGATGGTCTTGTGCTTCAGCCAGTGATGTTTCATCCTTTTCTATGCCATAGCACTTCAACTAGTGTGCTGCAAATTTTGCTGAAGTTTTGCTTTTCCTCTTTCTTGAGTGACCAATGTGAGGCACATAGAGTTTGATATCCGGAACTGATGAGGATTCACATTTTTACCGATGAGTATTTAGTGTAATGGAAGTCAGTGACCACTTCTCTGAGCACAGAGTGATAAACCCAAGCCAGTGACATAAAACACAAACATAATTGTATATGGACATTTCTACATCCGTGTCAAGAAAAGTATTATTAATGTATGTATGTGTATGTGAGATATGTCTATGCACAGGGTGTGCTACAAAGATACATAGATGGAAGCATACATCAGCCCAAGCAACAAAATATTTAAATCAGATCTGCTTCTTGGAAAACCAGTTGGTCTAATACAGTTATATATTTTATACTATATCAGTAGAGCTTTATAAATCTTTTTCTTTTTAATTAGTAATAAAATAATCATGACTGAAAATTTTTAAATTATTATATAAGACCAGGGTTTAATAAACATTTTATGAAATATTTAGAATCTTCTGATAAAGATTTTATGGTTCTTCTAGAAACAGACTTTGACAAATACTTCAAGCTAAATAAGGTGTCATGTTTGATTACTTATTCATCCTTCAAACTAAATTGAGAAACTGTGCTGTCTTCAATAGAGTATGTCAGATTTCCCATAGGAATTGTTTTTTAAATACCTATTTAAAATACTTAAACTTCCCAGTAGTAAGCCATATTCTTTTCTCAATTAAAATAATTAGTTAACAAATCAATAAAAAAACTTTTTTAAAAAAATGGAAGAAATTTCATTCAAAGCTCTAAAATTTTAAGCTGTAGCTTTGTGAACTTCCTGTACTAAAACACCTTAAATCTGGATAATGGTTGCATTCTTTTCCTAACAGAGCATCGTGTTTCTAATGTAATGGATCATTAGTGGATTTTCACTTTATTAGTCTTCCCTGATAACCCTTAGCTCCAATTGTCCTGGATAATTTTTTTGATTTATGTGACATACACAACTGTGATGTTTAGTAGCAGCACAGATTCTGTGCTGGAGACTGTCAGGGATCCTTCCTTCAGCTTTTAGCAGTATAGTGGTCCAAACCTTTAGACTGCCATGTCATTCTTGAATAATGTTACCCAAATCACACCAGATTTTTACAGCCACCTAGGGGCTATTGAACCAGGTGATTGGCACCTAAAATTATGTGTCTAGTCTCTGTGAATATGGCATAGGGAAAAATTAAATTTCTGAATGGCAACTGTAAATGCTTACATGAATATGAAGCTACTTAAAGTGAACCAGAGGACAAAAGTGAGTATACCGGGGTATAAGAGATCAGTTGTTTCTCTGGAGCTCAAGCACCTGGTTTCTCTGAGGACAGTCTGGCTCTAGAGAACAACCTCTGGTCTTTAAGAAGGGTGATTCCCTTGGATCCAGACCCCTGGGTACTAGAAGGAGTTGAGTAGGTTCTTGCCTCTTTAAATTGAAGCTCCAAGAAGTAGCTCTCCTGATGCCATTCAAAAGTAGTCTTCTGGCTAGAAAAAATGCCCCAAAGTTGAGACCTTTGGGAACCCTTCATCTCCAGTGAGATTAGGATGGAAAGCAGCCACCTCTTGCTCAGCCAGTGCCCTCCTGGGCACCCTTCTGATTTAGAGGCAATAGTGTTCTAGGATTTGGTGCAAGAATGGGATTTATTTATGCCTAAGCAAAGTTGTCCAAAGCAGACATTTGGTCAAAGCCGGTCATCTGTTCTCCCACTCTATTCAGTGGGCAGAGGAATAGCAGAATTTGATTCAGCTGAATTTGAACTGCTTTCTTAAGGTAAGTGTGGTTATAGCCTAATGGAAACATCTATTGCTCTCCATTTGGTATACGGAAACGCAGATTTCTAACTTTCAAATGTGTGAAGTAGGCTGAAATGAGGCCAAGGTTCCTAATTCCCACTGATACCACTAGGAATTAGAAACCTGAGCACCTGGAGGGACCTTGACATTTCTTGCTGTTTTGTCTCTCGATTCTCCCTTTCTAGGTTTCTGAACATTCATATCTACTTCAGTGTGTGAGGAATCTGCATTCTTAAATTATAAGGCCATAAAATTAGCTAAGCATTCATTTAATCTTGTGTATCATGTAACCTAACTTTTCCATGTCTATCAAGTGATCTTATTGTTCCCATATCACTACCAGCATTGCCCTACAAACTGGTTACCATAGGAGAAAAAGTGAAGAGAGAATATATCTTTAGAAAAGCAATAATTACTTGATAATTTGAATGTGTAGGAGATATTGGTGGGGTGGGAGAAAACCAAGAAAACTTTAGAGAAAGCATCTTCTGTGTGGAGCAGAATGGTTCACAAGAAAATACGGGTTGTTATCAAGACACGGATTCACCCATGATGATATGCTATTTTTTGTTAGGGAGATGGTTGAAAAAAAAAGTACATCAAATGGAAGTAATTATAACTTTATTGTTTCCCAGTTTTTCTCCCACAGCAGTTCAGCCTAGATTTTGTTGGCAGTGATCTTATTTTCAGTGCCATTGAAAACCCTTCTACAGAAAGGCTTTAAAATCTTTATTTGTTAGAATGACAAAGTCAGTAATTAGAAGTTTTTCTATTAACTTGGGACCTGATTCTGTCAACATTTATGCAGGTGCCTAATTAATTCATGTAGTTAGACTGAGAGATGCTAATGGATCACATTTTTCAGTCTAAGTGTATGCGCAACTGTTTTCAAGACCACAGCTCAAACTAAGAAAACAATATTTAATTTTTCCCCCAAGGTATTGCTTTGCTTCTGAATCTGAAATTCATAGCCAGTCTCTCTGTACACAATAAATGAATCATCCTCTATCATGCTATCCTCACCATCTAGCATTTACAAGTTTCAGCACCAGATACAGATTTTTTGCCTTTGCTTGTAGCTCCTTCATTGTCACCATAAGAATATCCTTCTTTGTACAGTAAATGACAGATAAGAACGGCCAGAGGTTTTGTGGGTGCAGCTGAATTAAGTTATTCCCCATACATCACCGTAATGGAGCTCCTCAAGTGTGGCCCAATAACTTTTAACTGGAGAATAATACAGTTCTTAATTTCCAAAAACTTTACTGCATTAAATGACAACATATGCTTAGAGAACCTATAAGTAATAGCATCTTGTTAGTTTAAGATGTTTTTTTCTTGCTTGTCTAATCAAAAATGAGCACTGATGTAAAAATGTATTTGGCAAGCAAGCAATTCATAGCATAGTTTAATAGCTATTTTCATTTTGAAGCAGCAGATAATGTTCACATGTAATAATGTAAATTAAGGACTAAACTATAGCCAGGTCTGCAAGGTCAAAAGTGTTGAAAGAAGCATTCACATCCAATGGGCGATGCCCAAGGTGGTACATGTGATCTAGAATAAGCACCTAATGTTCACTGAAATGAACAAAATGTAACTTTCCGTATCCTCCCCACGGCCTGATGATTATGTATCTACTACTGCTGCTGCCTGAATGAATGGAGTCATGACTGTTGGCATCATTCCATTGGCATAGTGAGAAAAATTACCTGTGGGGATTCACATAAGAACATTATTGGTGTAAGGCTTCATTGGCTGAGCTGAAAGACTTTAAAATTAGGTGGAAAAGGAAAAAATCCCATACAGAGAGAATATGGAAAAAATATGGAAGATCCTATCGTCCTTTGACAACTGAGCTCTGCTTTGACCTTTACCTATTTGTTCTTGTTGTACATCCATTTGAAGCAAAGTGTGGTCATAAGTCCAATGGCATTGTATTAGTAAAATGATATATGAGTTTAAAACATATCTCAGATATTATAAGTATATTTCTGGTGAGGAGTGTTTCTTATTGTAGCACATTTTGCAGGATTTGGTGCTGAACAAAGATCTTTTAGTTGCCTATTGAATACTTTAACAAGAATTTCCATTGTACTGGGGGGAGTTCTGATTTAGCAAGTAAATAATCTCTTAAAATATTTCACTTCTATATCTCCGTTGTAGTTCTTTGTGCCTAAGATTACAAGTTCAGAGAGTTGGCTTGTGACCAGACTAGCATAACAAATACAGCAGGCATCCCTGCCTGCTTTTTCTGTGTGCTTTCACATTCATAGGTCAAGTAAAAAACCAAAATTGGAAAACAATCATTGTAGCCCAAATAAAATGTTTAGATGTTAAATGTAAATTACCGTACGTCTTGGAAGAAGATAAATTAATTGCATTGGTGAACTAAAATAAGGATCTCTGTCTTGTTTTTCTGGGAAAATATCTGAGCAGTGAACTCTGATCAGCCTATGAACTATTTCCTTGAGGAGCTGGTGGCAGTTCCTTCACTCAGGTGTTTCAAACACGATTCGGAAATACCATTTAGATAAAGTGTATAGAAGCATTTATGTTATTTGGACTACATTATGTTGTTGAAACTTAGAAATACCTGTCTGAATGCAACCACAAAATATATTTTAAATAAAAAACACTTTCACATCTTGCACGCATGCTACAAAAATCTCAATCAGGTACTTAAAAAATGGGCATAGTACTCCAGCTAGGGCCTCACTGTATCACTTCACAGTATCTTCTCTTAAGTCATCTTTTATGTATTGTAATAATCCTGGATTGACCTTTGCCATTTTTTACAACAGGCTGGCATTGTTAGACACATTGCAAAATCCATCTGACTCATCACTCTGGTCTGACAGCGTACCACAATTAATTATTGCTTGGGATGCTTTTTGTCATGAGTTCCATGTCTACCTTCTAGTAATTTAATTTACATTTCCCTTGTTTTGCTTCTAAGAATGTCACGTGTGGCTGTGTCAAAATCTTATCAAAGTCAAGCTGTATCATATCTACTGTTTCCCTCAACCCACTAGTTAGCTGCCCTGTCAAGAAAAATATTGTAACAGCTTGACACAACCTATTTTGACAAATCTGTTGCCTGTCTAACATCTGCTCATTACTTACAAGGTGATTAAAAATTAATTGCTTTACATCAGGTTTCATTTTCTTTCTGGGTACAGAAATTAAGCTGAATATCCTATAGTTCTTCTTTCTTTTCTTCTGTACTTTTAGATACATAGATATATATTTTTTCTTCTTTTTCTTTATCCCTGGATCTTTCACTGTTGTTGTTTTTCTTGAGTTCTCAAAGATGGTTCAGAAGTTGCTTTGATTATTTTCTTAAGAACTGCAGGGTAAATTTTACTATGGTCTGTTAACATGAAAATGCGTTTAATAGATACGTTTCTTTGTGTTTATGTAGATGTCCTCCGAATTACACCTTCCTAATTCAAATCTGTTGCACTTACTATTAATTGTATTAAATACCTGATGACCTCTGCTGTTTGCGAAATTCTAGACAGGAATTTGAGGACCCTTAATATTCAGGTTCTTTGCCTCCTTTTCGGCTGCCATTCTTGCATTTCTAGCTTTACTTGTTTTATCCTTATGACCCTAAATGATTTTTTTAATTCATTGTGCTTACCTGTTTTCATTGTATTTTTAATGATTGCTTTTAGATTTTCAGGCTAAAGACTTCCTTATGTGATCATATTCGTCTCCTACTACACATTCAAGTGTTCCATTAATTAAGATAATTTGATATAGGTATTTATTTATACTCTTTCCAAAACTTCCAGCTCTTTCAAACTCCTTTTCTACTTAAATTGTTTCCCCTCTAACTAAAAATGTTTTGTTAATGTTTACTTTTTTCAAGTCTGTCGTTGCTGTCACTTTTACCTGTTTTTTCCAATATATCCCAAGCATTTATTGCACTTATTGAACATCATCTGCATGAAAGATACAATTCTGCTGTCATCTGTGTTCATGAACAAACATTATATATATGTTTGTGTGTATATAGGCAGAATAAACAAGATTTCAATAGATACATCCCTTTAAAGGGTTCCCCTTTAACATCCAGAGAGTAATACTTAAATGCCAGAAACAGAAAAGTTGAGCTCATAATTGCTGCTATGTTCTTCAAAATGTAAACTAGTCTTGAACTGAGGGGTTTTTTTTGTGTTTTCACTTTAAATCAGATAGTAAGAAAGATGCATAAAACATAGTTTACATTATAAGTAAAATATATTTAAAGACATTCAGGCAAGAAGAAAATATGTTTTCCTGCCACAGTAAGAGTTTACTTCCTAGGAAAGATTGTCACTGCTCTTGATGAAACAACACTGGGAATTCCGCTTTTACTTATCAGTCAGGATCAGGCTATCAAAAAGAGTACTGAAAATAGGATCTAAGAAAAGAAGATAAAGAAAGATAATATTGTAACAAAAAGGTAACTATCTGACTTAGGGATAATCTTTTCCTGTTCTTCCAATTATATTGCCACAACAATAAAGCCAGTGGCACATGATTTGGATATCTAGATGCTAGAAGAAAGCAAATAATAAAAATCATGTGAATATAATGAAGAGACAGCTATCTATAAATCTTCAGCTACAAACCCAATTTCCTTAAATCTGTAAGAATTAATTCCAATGGATTTTGTATCCAGGTTTCTAATGAAGCATTGTTTCTATTTGTCCTGTAGTATATGAAAGCCTAGTTCTCCCAATACCAATGTTTAAACATTGAAGTATAAGAGTAACTAATACAGGAGTACAGGTGCATTATAGCTAGTGGGAACTGATGTTCATGTTCCTGTTTGTAGGATTTGGGTTTAAGTTGTCAGAGGACTGGTTTAGGGAATATTTATCTTTCTGCATATGTGATATGCAGAAAGTGATAATACCTTCAAAGGAATCCTGTATAAATTTGAAGAAAAGCCTCTGGTTACTCCAAGGAATGCCTTTAAACTATTTACATAAGTAAATAATTGCTTTAAGCTGTGTTTTAAAAGTGCTCGTACCATGGTTTATAATACCGTTAGCTAATGTCTATGGCTATTTTTCATTATGTACGTGAAGATAGTGAAGCAGCAGACTGTCCATTTATGTGCCTTCACAAAAGTCATTTGCTAGATTTTGCATTCTAAACATGTTTTGTCCCTTATACAATTATTCAATATGAGCTAGACTGCAGTTAGTTATCTAAATTAGTAGGCGTAATGGCTACATTTTGGTTTGATCATTTGGTATAAATATGTACTCTGTTCATTCCAAGTTGTGAAGGTTTTAAATGTACTTATAGCTTAGATAGCTTGCAGTCTTTTAAAAGTTAGTAAATCGCACTGTTTAAAGGAAGTTTTACATTCTTTGTTGTGCAATTGGAGGAGAGAATATGAAGATGGCTATTTTCATGCTGTCAGAAAATGTGCCAGAGCTCTGCATGTGTAGAGTCGGCACAAACCCTCTCTGTGCGCCTTCCTGGGTCTTGAAATTCTAACCACAATGTGTACCATGTCTACTGGAAGAATTTATGCCCAAGGGCAGGGGGAAAATGTTCACGAGAGAAGGTGTCTAATCTTACTGCCTTTCATTTTGTTTAATCTAGTCATGCCACGTTTTGCTGAACAAGTTGAGGTTGCCATTGAAGCGTTGAGTGCGAATGTCCCACAGCCATTTGAAGAGAATGAGTTCATAGATGCCTCCCGCCTGGTTTATGATGGAGTTCGTGACATCAGGAAAGCTGTTCTGATGATAAGGGTATGTAAGGCATCTGGGAAATAAAAGTTGGGACTTACAGGAGAGTATCACATTGGATGAGAGGAATATTAAAGCTTCTTGGAATCAACTTCATAATAAACCAGAAAAGTTTGACATGCGTACGAGCGTGAAATAGAAGTATGTGCAGCAAAAAAGAACTTGTAAGCAAAAAGATGAGGATATTTACGGGATGAACCACAATTAATTTGTTAATCAACTAGGAGAAGATTTGATCACAACTGCCAATAGATGTAAACTTCATTACTGTTTCCATAGTAATAGCATTAATTTGATAAGATCTTCAAAGTTTGTGTACAATTTTCTTGTTTTTTTTTTACCTAATGTTTGTGTGCTGCCTAGGATAAGAGGTAAGTGGTTAAAATCTAAATGATTAAATAAATTATCTTGTTGCTCCAGTGAGCCTCTGCAGGGTTGGTTTTGAATGTTTACTGAGGTAAAGAATGTGTCATTTCAGCGTTGAGTAACCAGTTGATTTAATTTGCTTAGGCATCTTTTAAAAATACAAACAAACAAATAAATAAACTCCCCAGAACAAGGTAATCATTATTAGAGTAGATGTGTGTCTTGATTTTCAGTGTAGTCTGCAGTCAAAGGTTTAAAAAAAAAAAAGAAATAACAAACCAAACCTGGTTTGGATATGTCTGCAGCAATTGAAACTCTTATTTGAAACCCAAATTAACTTGAATCTGCCCCAGTGAAAGCCACATACAGATCAAACTACAGTGAAAATCACAGAGAATACTTAAAAAGCAAGTAACAGTGCTAAAACAACAACTCATCCCCTTGAGCAAACAAGTAACATACACTTGTGGTTGTGAGAACAGTATGGCACTGCTGTAAGGCTTCAGGCAGTCTGAGCACTCCGAAATAGCTTCGTTTTAGTCATATGTCACTATGTATTCACATTTGCACAAAAA
>Ga0181612_144386_pt1 | contig 12181 bp, 9 predicted proteins | sample HoacroProtozoa21_FD_119630 | JGI IMG/M metagenome (GOLD analysis project Ga0181612, IMG submission 119630) | Hoatzin crop microbial communities from Cojedes, Venezuel. Combined Assembly of Gp0051906, Gp0051904, Gp0051908
ATTTGTATATAAAAAAAGATAATTACTCTAGCTTAGAAAGAGAGAAGCAACATGAAACAAGATATTCCTGAAAAAGAGTGTCAAAGACACATACTGACGTGGTTACAGGTATCTAATCATAGATAGCTCTGCCTTTATTGTTTTTTTAATGGCTTTTCAGCCACAAAATTTTTTTTAAACACAGTCATTCTGATGGCATGGCATAGGATGATTATAACCAGAGAAGTGATTTTGCAATGAAACCTAGTTCTCCTGTCCCAAAACATTGCTCAAGAATTTCCGATTACCCTCAGTTCCCCTTGTCCTCCATGCAATACCAACAGGAGTGATCTGCACAGTCCCTTTGGCGTTCACGACCAAATTAAACTTGCTTATTTCTGTGGTAACAACTTCTGTGTATGTTAGAGAAGTGCCCCAAAATTTGCTGAGTATGGTTACACTGCTGTCCTTCCACACTCAGAGTATGGTTCTTGCAGGTCCCAGGTTGTTCCTGATGACCACCATCAATCCCATTTCTCATGGTCTGATGAGGACTGTTTTGAAGACACAATGCTGGGTGAAGCTGTGTCATACAGGGAAGGTCCGGAATCTGGTCTCATACCTCTCCATCACTCTGGCTGTGACAGGCAGGGGTGGTCACACTGAACCTAGCTTAGGAGTCTCCCATAGGCAGGACAAGGTCCAGCAGATCAGGGGCAGCGATAAGAAGCAGCAAGGAGGGTTATATCTAGGTTGTCATATGAAATGTTCCAAAATTATAGAAGGTACTGTTGTGACTCATGGTTTCAGAGCTGTTACATGAGCAAGTATCTATTAACTTGTGCTGAGTAAGGACTTACGGTTGCAGATGTTATTATGAATGCTCCCATCTCCTCCGTCCTCACCAGGCAGCACAGAGCCCGTTCCTCTGCTGCCCTCCCAAGTGATTCGCCCACACCATCCCTACAGACTCCAGGGAGGGGTTGGAACCATTTCCCTTCTCTTTCCCTCTAATCCCAAATTTCACACTCCAGAAACACTCCTTCAGCTCAGTTTAATGCCTGTTTTTCCACTCAAACACTCCTCTCTTTTTCATTTGTCCTGTGCTGGTCCCAGAGGTTGTTGTCAGGTAACATCGCTGAGTGAGCAAGGACAGTTTTATTGACAGTCCTCCATCGAGTCTAGCCAGCCTCCCAGCTGGACAGGAGCTTATTTGAAGGCTCTTGGTAATGCATGTGGGCTGCTGCTCTGTGGCCTACCAGAATTCACCGAGGTTGCTTTCATCTTCCCAGCTCCTGTCCAAAAGCGGCTGAAGCTGCTCGCCTCCTCCTGACAGATCTTTGGTCAAACAGGGAGCTCCAGAGTGTGCTCAAGCAGGTAAGGAAAACGCTTCTGCTTTTCGGCTGACAAGAACAACCCTGGTCTTGACTCACTCGCCGAAGTCGGCAAGTTTGCAAAGGCTGTGATTCAGCAGCGAGTACCGGCAGCAGCTGGGAGGAACCCGGGGTGCTGGGAGGACCACGATGCTTTCAGCACATGGACACGTGCTGAAGGTCCGAGCAAGAGGCAGAGAGTCGCAGCCGCAGCTGTGGGGACAGGCGTTAGGGGCTAAGCGGATGGCAGTGTGTCTGTGTCGGACAGCTTGCACCCTGGGGGTGATGCCCGCTTAGGCGGGCTCTTCCCTAATGCTCGTGGAGCCAATGCTGTCGTGTCTGTAGGGCACTGCTTTGTGCTGGGAACCGACCAGCAAGTTCTGTGCTAGCTTGGGAGTTTCTCTTTGTTGCAGTCCATCGTATAGGATTGGCATGTTGCAACAGATCCCTTGCAAGGCTCCTTTTCTCTTTCCCCCCATTTTCTTCTGTGTCCATAACCCTACCCTGTGGTTACACCACCCCTGCAGTCTGGGTAATCTTTTAAACCAAGAAGAGGAGTATTTACGATTTGTTTTGCTGCCTGCAACAGAAACTGTGAAAGTGCAGAGCCAGACAGGGCATGGAGCCATCTTCCAGCTCCAGTGGCTTACTTTGAACAAGCTGGGTTTTTCCAACTCAACAGCAGCAGCACCTGCAGAGAGTAAAGGGCCAAATTAAAGAGGAGTAACATCCACAAAGAGGAGTACCCTGGGGGCAGGAAGGTAGAGAGTACCAGAGTACCCAAATATCATTCTCATATTAACTGTTAGGGACTTTCTCCGTAGGACCTTCTGTAGCTTTGCACCAGGCTCTGCTCAGGAGCCTGTACCAACTCGTTTTGATGTGACTGAGTCACTCCTGCGTTCACACAGATGTTCATTGCATAGGTATACATCAGACAAGAAGGATGGGAGTCTGCATGGGTATATGCATCATGCCTATAGCTTTGCTGTTGTTCCAGGATGAGGAATAAGGTGAAATAATATGCAGTGATTGATTAAGTAGAGGTTTCCTTTGGTAAAGCTGGAGAAGTCCAGCTCTTGGCAGCTGGAAAGCAATGCAAGGAAGATGAAATCCATCAGTAACGGTGATGGTTCACGTATCAAAGGCACACAGAGGGAGGACAGAGGAGGCTGTTTGAGAATGAAGCACACTTTTCAAGTGGAGGACAACATTTGACGTGGCGCAGGAGGCTCTCTCTCACAGTAGTTGATAGTGATGAGTTTTGAAACCGGTTTGTGCTCACTGAACTTAATATACATCTTTTTCAGCAAGGATTTGATAAGAACATGATGGGCTCTTTAGCTGGAACGACCTTCAGGACCCTCTCCTCCAGATTTTAGGAGCCTCTCCACGTACGTTCAGGCTGCAGGTGAGAACGGGGCCCTCGTACATGGGGAAGGGGGGGTGGTGGGGGCAAAAGAACCATGCATGAGCCCCATGAGCTTTTTATTGTTTTTAATCTCCCCCCCTAAAATGGGTTTGGGAGATTTTCATCACAAGTCTTCTCAGCCCGAACTGCAAAGCATTTCTTTCAATGAGAAGTTGAAGTGGTGCGGTGCCTGGGTTAGGAGCAGATGTTGCCTGCCGTACATAGCTGTGCATTTCAGACGTGCTCAGCACAGGTGCCATGGCACAGACAAAGCTGCTCGACTTGCCTGTGCCTCACGTGTCTGTCTTACTTTGCCAAGCAATAACTGATGAACTGCATTTTTCCAGATCCTGTCAGGTGGGGCTTTTCACAGGAATCTGCCTGAGAAGATTTTCATTCCTGAATTTTGAATAGTGTTATCCAGATAGCGTCAGTAACATGCAATTAATTCCAGCACATGCTATGGCATTAACCATTACTCTTAGGGATACTTTGAGCACTCAACAATCTGCCTGTAAGCCTCAAGTCAAAATCTGGAACTAGGTGCTGGCATCTGAAAAATCTCCATAGAGAAACCAGGTTAGAGAAATCGTGGGCAGAATTTTCAGGGCATTGTTATGATTTTTTATTCAGTGTAAAATGAGGATTGAACCTGTAAGGCCCTTTTATTTCATTATTCCCACTGAAGGAAAAGCTCTAAACAGTTTTGCACATTTCAAATATCAGATGTCTCTATGATCGGGACCGAGATTATCCAGAATGAATTATTGGCTCCTTTCCCCAACGTGCTCTTTGCCATCAAATTAGGCACAGTCCTGATGTAAAAGAAAATGGTGCAAACCCCCATTTCTCTGCCTGGGCACAGATTTCAGTTCTTTCTCTGTTGGGATGTTTCCACTGAGACTCAGAGGAGAGTGGAAGTCTGGGGGAAAAAGCTATGGGCAGTAGAGAAATTTGGTACAGGCCAAGAAAAAAGATTAAAAGTTGGTTTTGAATGTAATGAAAAGATTTCTTGAATGCTTCAATTATCTGGGTTTTCAGTTTGTCTTTGTTTTTCTCCATTTCAGAATCTGGAATTGGTTCCTGTCCAGGAAGACAACTCTTTCACAGTTACTTAGGATTTAAAGACGTAGAGTGTTTCCGAGTTTAACTCAACTGTAAAGCAAACTAACCATATGGATTTCATGTGGATGATACTGATATTTTTAAGTATTTTCATCTTTTTAGGGGGGAGAAGGGACTTTTATTGAGGTTATACTTTCTTGATGTCAATATTTTTTTTTTTGTTTTTGCAAAGAGTGTGTCTGTGGAACTCTGTGTGTGTCGCTGTGTATGTGTGCATGCAGGCAGCATACATATGCACACACAGCGAGTAGGATCTTCCTACAGGCTTAGCCTCCTGTCTGCCACCGAAAGTCGGTGTGAATTGTGCAGTTTAACCCCTTGCAGAGTTTTGTCTGATTCCACACACCAAATACTGCCACGCTAAAAACACGTCACAACCTATTTTCACCCAAGAGTATAAAAATTGCCAATTTTCGGTTGAGTCCCCCCGCTGCATATGGCCGTTATAAACAGATACACACAACAATACTCTTCTTTACAAAGGCTGGTTATTCCTAACGGGCTTCTTTTCTGCTTAGGAATTGTTCTCCAATGAGCTCTTATAGTTATTAGTATTTTCTTTCCTGTTACATGAACTCTTTATCTCAAGAAGCAAACTGATGTCTGCAAATTCTCTCCCGGGTCTCAGTAACCCTTCTCTGAAGCTGTACGTGAGGGGACAACTACAACACATCTGCAGAGCATGAATATTACTGGGTCCCAAACCACTCTGAGTGCCAGAACAACTCCATCTTGTGACTGTACCTGCACAAACGTGGCATTTGAGAAGCTGAGCTGGAGACAGGCAAAGTGTTTTTTCCCCTGGGATCACCGACTGCCACAAGGGACTGAAAAAAGAGAGGGATGTGGCCTTTTTAATCACATTTTGTTTTTATTGATCAATGTAAAGAAATAGTATTAATATGCAAAGGAATGTAAGCACTTGTGTGAAGTCAGGCTTGGAAATATTTTATTTCTTGGTATCTTTAATTGTATGATCACCTTGTGATACTAAGGCTGTGATAGGGGACTGCTGAGCTCATTTTAGGTCAACCCACTTCTTAGAACAGTAACCATCTGATGAAGGAGACTGATCTTCCTATCTCCAGAAGAAGAATATCCTCTACCCATCACCAGAGGTGAAGCAGCTCAGATCTGTAGGGAAAGGACCAGCTGAGGAGACATTTTCTGGCTGTCCACCCCCCTCCCCATTGTTGCTTCTTCAAACAGTGCAGGGGCATAGGACACCATTTTGGAAACATCAGGAGTGCAGGAGGTGCTTGGGAAGGATGGATTATGAGCCTGGAAAGGGAAAAACAGTCTCATTTTTTGCAAGTGTCAGACCCTTAAATTGATGGAAATCAGCAGGTCCCCATTCACTTCACAGAAATGGGGTGATTTGTGCCTGCTAAGGAACCATCCATGAAGTTCAGATTTGCTCTGACACAGCTCTAAAGCAGTGGCACTCATTCGTCCCTTGTTCAGACCACAGGGAGGACGTGTCCACAGAGGAAGACCATTTTCCGGCTGGTTTTCCTCTTGGACTACAAAGGGTGGCTTAGTCTTGTGCACTTTAATGAACAGCAACTGTTTGTTTGCCTTCACCCACGTTCAGTCAAGAGCTTTCGGTGCAGAGCTCCCAGCCAAATGAGAGAGAAAAAAAGTACCTTTGAAGTGGCGAGCCAGAACCAGGAGAATCCAGTAGGACAGTTTCAGGAGCATTTAAACAGCAGCAAAGGAGCCCCAGCCCGCGGGCATGCCCTTGCCATCCCTGCCAGCTGTTCCCTAGCTGGACGTATATTCTCTGACGCACGGTTCAAAGTGTTTTCAGCAGGACCCGAGACTATGGATGTCCACAACAGCTGCAGTATCCACAGGCAGGATTGTTAAGGTTTTGGTGCAAAAGTATGTTGCGTGCAATTTTGCATTCGGGTTTGTTCCTGTAATTACATGTTTGACAGAAGTCCTGGGAGCTAATGTTTTTCTCTGTAAGATTAATTGGGGAAACCCAACTACAAAATGTAATGGTGGAATATTGAGGAAATTCATTCTAATTGGCTGTTATTTAGGCTTTATTTTAAAACACTGCTGCTGCTTTCACTGGTAATGCAGTTTACTGAATCTCTATATAAGGCACCAAGAGCTGTAGCTACACGATCGTCATCTCACAATTAAATTTACAAGTACTGGAGATTTCATTAGTAAGTATTAGATTCAAGGAGACAGATACGTCATTCACATTAATTCTATGAAGTACAGCAAAGTTGTTTTTCCAAAGCTAATAAAATGATAAAAATAAAATCTGTCTCCATCCTCATAGATCTTCAAAACATGACTGGGCAGAGCCCTGAACAATCTCATCTGGCTTTGACATTATCCCTGCTTTGAGCTGGGCAGACGGGAGAGGTTCCTTCCAGTCTGATTTTTTTTTGTGATGCTGTATGTTACTGCTTTCATACCTCAAAATATAGCTAAGTTGAGAGAGCAGTGGGCTGTGTGAATTGTAACTGCTCTGCCATCCCAGGGCTGTTTTGCAGCTATTTCTTCCCCAGGAAATTCTCCAATACTCAACTCTGTTTTCCTCTCAGTCTCTCTGTTTGTAAAACCTCGACTACAGACTCTGCCTAAGTCCATGAAGTGACACTGAAGCACGATGGTAAGAAGAGAAACGAAAATCAGACTTACTGGAGTAATATGTTGCTCATAACCAGCAGTTTTGGGAGCTCAGTGAGGTTTCCACCACAGTAAATGGATGCTGTTCTCACCTCCAATGCAGAATTTTTCGTTCTAGGGAGACATTTTTTATTAAAGGCATGTTTTTAACTGTGACATACTCTTTGATGAGCTGTTTTCTTGTTTCTTGCTTCTTTAAGATCCAGGGTAGGGCATACCCCCAATGACAGGGACAAGAGTAGGTCTACAGCACCTAGCACGCCGTGCGTCGTAGTGATGGAGAATTACCGAGGAGGGAAGGACCATAGCTAGCAGCACTGTTAGCTCTGCTGGCAGCAGAAACAAGAGCAGTTGGGGCCTGATTTGTGCGCAAGACATGCAACCATGTAAATAAATAACATACTTGTTTGTCCTGGGCTTAGCAGAGCTTTTTTTGGTCTATTTTCTCATAAATGCTTTGTTTGTCTTGTGTATGTACAATCCAACCTACCCCAGCATTTCAGAAGCCTCATGGACGAGTAGAAGGCAGTAGGCAGTTTTATTCCTCTCTGACCACACACCAATTTGAGACCAACTTAGCCTACCAGTCCATAGCTATACAGTGTATTCTGTAAGATATAGGTATGTGAGAATAATGTATCAGAGTTTTGTTTTGGCTGTACTGTATGTATTTGCTTCATTGGAAAAGCTGAAATCAATAAAAATTGCTGGAATTTCTTCAGGCTTCCTGTTTTAGATGGTTTTATTTTGGTTGTCTTGCCACAGTATTAGGAAAGAGTAAGGTGCCTGTTTGAAAGTTTTGTGAAAGCCTGTTACCCTGCAAAAGTCACCAGTCTGGACTGCTCTGCCTTATGCCAACATGAGGAATAAAGCTGTAAATCACATTTCCTCCACCGTTACATCCTTGGCAAGCCTCAGTCCATTTCTTTCCCATGAGCTTTCCCAGTCACCACTTCAATCCATTAAAAATTTAGTTATCAATAGCTGCATATGGATCTACAGCTTGTTGTGGCGAAAACCCCCACACCTCAGTTTCTTCTGAACCTGGCTTTTATGACCTGTGTTTGAAGCTCCCTAGATCTTATATTTAAAAAGTGTGGTGAGTTGATCCTCCCAGAGATTCTTTTTGGTCCAGGCTGGAAAGTCCTAGCTCACAGAGCAGTTCCTCGGGCAGAGCCATTAACTTGGCACGTGTAGTCACCTTCTCTGAACCTTTCCCAATTAAATAATTTCCTTTCTGAGATTAGGAGACCAGGATGGCATACAGTATGCAGTAACACACAGTATGCAAAGGGTGAGTAAGCCATGGGTTTATTTAGGGACATCACAGCCACCTTTCCATTCTCTTCTCCTTCCCTAACGCTTCCTAACATTCACCGTGGTTTCTGCAGCTCTGTTGTGTGCTGAGCTGTTGCTGGGAAGGGCTGTCCATCAACGAGTTCCCTCCAAGTGGTTACGGTCATCTCCAAGTTCAATCTTTACACATGAAAAAAAGATTCTTTCACCCTATGTGTATCACTTCACATTTCTCCATGCTGATGTTTTTCTGTCATTTATCACCCCTTCCTTACTGGTCTGTAGTTCCCCAAAATTTTATGTACAGACATGACCTTCAGTCCTCAGGTATGCAATGCTGTGGGTTTCCCAGTATCAGGCACAGGACGTTGTAGAAATATTCCCCATTTCTGACAGGCATCACAAATCAGAAGGAGGAAATACATGACCTTTCCTGCTCGTTGCCTTTCTGAGTACTCCTTTCACCTCTGATACTTATTGGCTCTCCAGTCTCCATGGCAGGCCCTCATGCATTTGCAAATGCTCTTACTATTTATGGCTTCTTCTTCTGACTTCAGCTAGTTGTTCCTTCAGCTCCTTTTTGGTGTCTTTAATATGATTGATGTTTAACCTGGCAGAGGTTATGAAGTCTTTCCTATTTTTGCCTTCAGCTATTGGAAAGACACATTCTGATAACCTTCTTCTCATGCTGCTTAACTGGGCCTGCTCCCTTCTGCCCTTCCTCAAGGATTTCTTAACCAGTGGGATGTACTGGGATTGTGCTTCAATCTGGTAAGCTCAGTCCACACTGCCTGTAAAGTTTAATTCTTCCTTTTCACTGCCCCTTAAATAGCATCATCCTTTTAAGTTCCCCCTTTGGAAGATGAGTACATGCTGGTGGATATTTTGGCTATTGTTGATCCAGGGGTTTGTTGTTATGGGGCAGCTTTCTAAATGTATGATTTGCCGCCAGACTTTTCATGCTAATCAGGACCAAATTTAAGGCTGCATCTGATTTTGGGACTTCCCAGCCCACCCCATGAAACCGCTGTCGACAGCACCTAAGAGTTTGGTCTCTGCAGTAACTTCAGCCCAGCCTACACAGGGATAGCTAAAGTGCAGGATGCCAAAAGACTTTGTACCTCCAGTACTGCGGAACACTGTCTTGTATAAACACTGGCAGCAGCCTTACAAGAGAAATAAGGAAGCAGCAGCATCTTGATCTCCTTCAGAAGGTGACTATTCAAAGAAGAAACCTGGCAAAGGGGGATGTGATCTCAGCTACGAGGTGTATTTAGTTCGTTTACTCAAGGCAAGCCTGCAGAATAATCCTTACCACTGACAAGTATCTTATGAAAAGAAGATTCCCAGCCTATCAGACAGGCTTGGTGCAGCCTGCGAATCCCTGCATGGGAAAAGGGACAGGCGTCACCCCATGCCACATGGCTCAGAGCTCCTTTCCAGGAGAACCCCTGCCGCTCTGCTGGGATTTTTGAAGGGCGGGCAAGCGTTTAAGGATTAAGCACAAAGGCAAAGAACCCAAACCCAAACACCTGAACCAATTTTGCATGGACCTTGTACAGCAGCAATTCAAAACCTACATTGCATGGGCAACTGTGATCATTCCTTACTTAAGCTGTTTTTAGGCCACAGTGCAGCAGGCATATTTGCAATTGGGTTTGAATGTAGTTCCTAAGTAATTGTCTTATAAAAGTCCATTATGGAGCAATGTATGCAGAAGTCCTTGGGAGGATTAAACATTGATATTGCACGCATACTGGTGATGTCCGTTCTGCAGCTTCTTCAGGCACAAAGCACATCTGAAGGCACATCTAAGAAAGGTCATAGAAATTATAAGCTGGAAGAGCAAGTCATCCTCTACCGAGTCTAGCATGCAGAGTGTCTAAAATTAATGCAGGTGTGTCCTACCTCTACATTCTCAAGCAGGATCTCTGGACACTGAAGAAGGGCAGGACGTGTCATTGCAACTTTCAGTACATTTTTCCACTTTGGAAATTAAGAGTTGCTCAGCAATGGAGCTGATACACTACTACATGTTTGGATCTGTCTCTATCTATTTGCAGCATGTGAAATGAATACCAAGAAACCAGTATGTCTTTATTTTGGGACCTGTATCCTTTGCATGAACCAGAAAGAAAAGTCCATTTTTGGACAGGGCAGTCTGTAGACACAAAAAGACCACAGGGCACTTTGCAAGAAAAAGACAAACAAGGTGCTCCTTCTGTGATTTAAACGCAATGAAACACGCATTCCCTCCAGAGCCTGGGGCAGAGGCCAGTGACTGCTGTAGGGGCAGACAGTGACGGATGCACTGATTTAGGTCCTATGCATTGGTATTGCAGCAGGATTCCAGGGAAACAGAATGGGAGCTGCAGGGTGCAGAGTACCCACAGAGCACTCCTTCTCCAGAACAGAACAAGCACTAAGTCCTTGGAAACATTACAGATCCTACAGCTCATGGAATCTCAAGTAACACATCGGACTCCACCAGAAAAGCCACATCCCACCAGCAAAGCAGCCACAGTATAGCCACCTCTCCCATCCCACAGTGCTGCTTTTGGGTCCTTTATCACTCCCTGTTATGCTTTCAGAGCAGAACCCACTCTCCATTTCCAGGCCCATGAGATGCCTTCCCCAAAGATCCCAGGCATGCCCAGGAACACCCAGCTTCCCCAAGCCACACCGCAGATGATCTTCACTTCCCAGCCAAGAGCAGTTCCCAATTTCACAGCACAGAGACCACGTTGCACTGTGCAGGACAGCCTATGAAATACCAGCCCCAAGCCACGAACCATAACAGCACCAACGACCCCAGGTACCACCATCTCCTGCTGGGACACACTTGCTCAACAAAGCTCCTCTATCTCGGTTTCCCACACGCTGGATGAGATCACCCCAAGCAGAGGCACTGCTGTGGCATCCCAGCCCCACAGCCGGACGCCGTAGGAGTGCCACAGTCCCACATGGCACACTGCTGGAGGACACGTGGCAGCCCATATCAGAGAGCCCTGCCCCACAAAAGCAAGGCATATGCAGAAGAGCTTCAGCTTACGCACGGCACCCACAGCCCATAGCCCCCACAGTGCTTGTGCACCCATACCCCAGGGCATCTCCACCGCAGGACCCAGGGGCCTGGGTCACGAGAAAGCACGCGTCCCCTCTGAGGCACCGTGACTCATTCCCTAGTTACCTTCCCCGTAACGTGCATGGCTTTGTGCTCCTCTATCATGTAACATTCATTTGTATCTTTCCCACAGTTATGTGTCCTTGCAGATATAATCTTGCCGAGCACGGAAGTTGTTACCTATCCAAGACTGTACTTGGCCCTTTTCTTGGTGTATTCTAAGCTTGCCTTTTCCCCTTTTGCGTTTCTAACCTTGCCTTTTGAGGAACTTCCATGAGCCATCCCAAACACACGGCCATGTCCCTTCTCCCATCTAACACCAGGACTTCTCTTCTTTGTGCTGCAGGGATGCAGGAAAACATTGCAGCTCTGCCTGAGCCTTTACAGCATCTTCCTCTTCATCAGGGTGGGTGGAGTAGTGACATCCAAGGCAACATTTCCCAGCTGAAGGAAACTCTGTGTGCAGTTTGTCAGGATGTGGCATCCATTCCTGGGTGCTTCACACCAAGCATCTTCCATCAGACTGAGCCCCAGCAATGCTTTTCTAGATCTGCCTCCCATTACAGCCCTCTGCAACTTCATAATCTCCTGCAGGAAAGACTCTGCTACCACCCTCCTGCGCACTCGTGCTGTGCTGAATGCACTGCTCTCGGAGGCAGAAATGAGATTCTTGGTGCTTCCAGCCTCCGCATCCCAGCAGCTGCTGATGAGCAAGAGCGTGTTTCAGCACAAGAAGAGCACTGCAGGAACCTTCACAGTGTTTGAGCGGATTGCTTTGGGAAGGTGGAATTGCTGGCACTCATTTTTAGGTAGCAGATCTGGTCTTAGTTAACACTTTGGTCAATATTCCAGGTCTTGGATGAGATCTCAGATGTCCCAAAGCTGAGAGATGACCAGATCTGAGCACTGCTTCTGCAGAGGCTCCAGAGCTCGACGCTGTCGTACCCGTGCACAGACCTTGCAGGAGACCTTCCCAAGCCTGATCTCTCCCTTGACCTTCTGCCAGTGGAGTTGTCTGCATTTCTGCAAACGAGGAGCAAAGCAGCTGAACACACACACACACACACACACACACACACACACCCGGACGGCACAGCAGCAAATCGCCCCTGAGCTGCACAGCTGACATATCCCCAGCCTGCGCAGCCGTGAAAAATCCCCTCCTGGCACGGGTGTGCCGCGCTGCCCAAGGCAAGGCAATGGGCAAAAAAGCAGACATAA
>Ga0181612_158965_pt1 | contig 12181 bp, 12 predicted proteins | sample HoacroProtozoa21_FD_119630 | JGI IMG/M metagenome (GOLD analysis project Ga0181612, IMG submission 119630) | Hoatzin crop microbial communities from Cojedes, Venezuel. Combined Assembly of Gp0051906, Gp0051904, Gp0051908
AGCTGAGTTACTGGAAGGAGAATCAATCCTCCCATTATAATGATGATTTTGAACTGTCTCTTTCCCTCCTGCCACCTAGGAAGCTTTATTATGAGTATTGATTAAGCTTTATTCATTAACTAGCAGTGTTGGGAAAAGAGAATGACAAGAAACTTGCAGGCAAAGCACCAGGGGGTCTGCCCTGACATTGGTGGGCTCCAGGCCCTGACCTCTGGGGAGACACCGATGACGGTGGGAGTTGAAGGGCCTCAGCTCGACTGCATTGCACATTGCCTGTCTTCAGGGTGTGGTTTTTATTTGCTTTGCTTGTAATTTTGTTGTTTGTTAGGGTTTTTAGTTTCTTTTTTTAAGGTGAAATACTTTGGTGTTTGAGGGATTTTCCAGATTAAAGTCTTTCCCTTTTTTTTAATTTCAAGGGATGTGTTTGAAGCTTTGGAGGGGTTGGGAGTTACACAACAGCATTTGAGTTTGTTTTTACAGCAAGGGGCTAAGCTCTTTAAAGCCCTCCTCATCTTAGAAGACACATCTTTGAGCATCCTTGCCTGCTTTCTCATGCTGCCCATCCCCAGGGTAACGCTGGCTTTTAAGCCCCAGCAGCGTGATGCAGCAGCCGGCGTTTGCAACCTCGACTGTGCTGCAAGCAGCGTGTCCCAGGGCTCACCCGCTTGCAGGCAAACCCCTTTCCTCACCCCATGGGTTAGGGACCCGAGCTTGCATAGCCCTACATTCACTCTGGTCAGCCCCATGTAGCTTAGCAACAGTCAGATCCATGTTTGCCAACATTTTATGCTCCACGGAGGAGACAGGGATGGCTGAGTGTCCCACTGACTCCCATGAAGCTCCAGTGAGTGAGTGGGTGCTGAGCTGCCCCGGCCGTGGGTGCTCCTCTGGATATTTTGGCGTTTGCTGGGTGGATTGCAGCCAGCAGAACCAATTCCATCCTCTCCATCCCAAAGTGATACCATCCTGGGGACAAACAGCCTGGGTAAGCCGGTAGTCATAGGAAAGCATGCAGGGAAATCCCAGGTTCAGCCTCCTGGGATACCAGGGAGGGTTTTTCCAGCACAAGGAGAAGAAAAAAAATTCCCAGAACCCTGGGGGTAAACAAGATCTGACCTATATTTAGCTCATGAACCGACTACAGATGAATACTCGATTCCCCAGAGAAAAGAAAATTTTCCAGGCCAAATGTGACACGTCACGTGAGGTAGGATGTGGTTTTCCACCCTGAAGTGTAAAACTTGCAGATCCCTCTCTGTCTGCTTGCAGCTGACTTGGTGGTTGCAAAGATGTAAAGATGTTTAGCTTCGAATTTCAGACCCAGGGCCAGACTGAGGAGACATGGACCGGCTTAGCCCAGCTTTAAATTGTCCTGTGCTGCCTAATGTGATGAATATCTGGGTGGGCAAGCTCAGCGCATGGTGCCTGTGCGTGGCACTGGGCAGTGAGTTAATGGCCACAGATGAATATAAAATGAGACTGAATACTTTCATAATGCAACCCACTGATGGTGCAGAAGAAGAAAGTAGAAAGCGACTGTTAAAAGCATGTAGTTCATCTGGAGTAACATCAGGGTAATCAATGCTTATGCATCAGGGTCTCCTCTAATCACAGGGGCCAGGAGGAATTCATCCTTTCAGGCCATGTGTTGCAGCCATGGTTCATTTTTTTCTTAGCCTTTTGAAGCACCTTTAGCCCCAGTCTTGTCTGGGAGATTGTTGTAGATGGAGGGGGTGGTTCTCAGCTCGCTAACTTGCCTTGGTGTTGATGCATGTCCATTGAGCCCTTGATGAGCACCTGATCGGGTCCATCTTCATCAGTTTCTCGGGGATCCTGACAGGGATCTGCAGGATCAGAGCAGATCTCTTATTCTGGGAGCAAAATCATCCTCCGGCCAGCTGGAGTGAGATCTGGTCATGATCAACCTTGAACTTGCATCTTTCCAATCCTGCTTTAGCCAGCGTTCCTCCTCCTGGCCCTGAGGACAATTCAGGTGATGGCAGGTGTCTCTACTCCCCCGTGCGGGCTACGAGCAAGCAGGTGCTGCTCGGTGATGGGTGAGCGAGCATTACTGATGCGGTATTTCCCATTATCACCTCAACACACTGCATTATAAATTGCATTCACGGCGCCGTGACGGTGGCCACGATCATCTTTCACGGCTCTGCCTATGCTCGGACCAGGGCTTGCTTTTGCCTTGCAAGAAGCTGCCTTTGGCTTTACGGGGAACTGACATGCTCAAATTTTCCCTGAGTTTCCTTTACCCACGTAGGATGGGAAAAGCAGCAAAAACAGTGCAGAGGCCAGAGTTTATTTCCACCACTGCCCTGCAGCTCAGCCTCTCCTCCTTCTCTCCCATGCACCTGGAAGTCCACCCTGACGTCCTCTTTATCCCTACTTCTACGATACTTCAGTGCTGCTGGGCATTTTCACCAGCAAGGGTTTGAGCGACTGGCTCAATCAGAGTTTTATTTAGCCACAGGCTTAAATTTTTGTGAGCTGTTTTATCCTCACAAGGACTGTACTCTGACCTCTAATGATCCTCTGAATGATATGGGAGAAAAGGAAGGAAGACGAGCTGCTGAGGCTTAGTCCATATTTTAGAGATTTTGAGGGTTCCTAAGGAGTGAGAGAGTGAGAGAGGGGGAATGTGATTTTCTTTGTTTTCTACTTTATTTATTAAACATTTTTTGCTTTAAAAGCAAGCAAACAAACAAGAAGTACCAGCATGCATCTCAAGTACTGAAGTGCTCTATGCCAGGAAATAACAAGGATTTTTATTACGTGTCTGGGCACCCAACTTTTTTAAGCACACAGAGATTTCCTGGGCACATATCAAAGCAAAATAGCACAAAGGGGTGCTAGGCAGGGCAAAGACAAAGAGGGGAGGCAGGGAGGAGGGCATGGCTTTCTTTCAGGCCTGTCATCTGGGTCTCACGAGGGTTCTTTGGTCAACCAGAAATTACCTTGTGTGGCTTGAATGTGCGCCTTCGTTTAAAAAACAGGTCCCCTGGTCAAGTTGATGTGCCTTTGGGGAGTGTTTTCTGACACAGCAGACCCCCCTCACACCCCACAGTACTCCATTTGACCGTCCAGTTCAGTGTGCCTCTTGCCACTGTTTGATGGATGCATCAAAATCCAGCCCACTGCAGACCTCTGGGTTCATACTTTGATACCAGAGCAGGAGATTGGAATAAAAGGACACGGCTAAAACAAGTGTACAAACACAGATCTCCAGAGGCTGCTTTTATAACCATCACTTGGGCTGGGGGGACCACAGCTTTAATTTCATGTAGGTCTTGGGTGGTTGGAGGACTACAACATTGTTCTTTCTGTTGTTCCAGAAGACACAGCCAAAGGTCCAAGGACATTTCTTTAATCACTTTATTCCACTGTGGGTGAGGTATTTGCTGTTAATTCTTTATCCTGTTCGTGCCTCATTACACACAGATTAACTCTTTGGTGGGTCATTAGGAAATCACACAGCAAAGCAAGTGATCTGGAACGGAAGGGATTCTGACTGTGAGCATTTCCTGGCTAAAATCTAGAGTCAAGAGATGAAGGTTTTGAATGCTCGTTTATTGGCAGCACTTCCTAATCTGTATTGCAGTTTGGCAGATGTTTGCGCTAGGATTTGTAATTGCTGGATGTGTAAAAACTGTATGATATTTTATATATATATATTTTTTTTTCCCTGAAGTTGTGGCCTGGGATTCCCATGAATGGAGAAGGCGGGTGGAGTCTGGGCTTGCAAAAAAACAGGTCAAGATGAGACAGCCTAGGTGGATAGCAGAGATTAGGTCTTCTGGGAACCACCTGTAGCCTGCAGCTTAAAATGAGTGTGGGTGAAAAAATATTACTGCTCCAGGTTTTTCCCTCTGTGTTTTCTGTCTGATGCCTAATATCCATCTGGTAGCTTCAGTCACCATAATGATTTTGTGCTGCTTCCTCAGATTTGGAAATCTAAAATCTAGTAGTTTGGCTGACAAATGAAGTTGCTCAGGGAAGATACCTGGCGTTCTTTGTCCACCACCATTTCATTTAATTAATTAATTGAGAAAACTTGATCTGAGTATCTTGGAGCACGTAGCAAATATTTGCAAGCTCTTTTTCATTAGACCAAAACCAAAGTCTTTAAGCACTATTTTGTTTTAATCTTTTTGTAAATGGAATATCAGACTGTGACCACGAGCAGGACGAGAAGTAGAGCACGGGAAGATGGAACTGGAAATACCTAATTGCCCTCCAGTTAAAGTGTTAAGCGGGAATGTGCCCAGCAATGAATAACTGGCTATTCTTGAGTGAATACAGCTTTGGAAACTGAACACAAAGATATGCAAGTTCCTGCTGAAAGTTTCATCAAAACCTTCCTGTGAAAACTGTTTGTTTTGAAATATTGGCATTTTGCAATGAATAAGAATGTCACTGAAAAAATCTTCTTGGAATATTTGCAGTGAAGCCCCTGAGCCTGTGTATTAATCCAGGTAGCATGTTCATTTTTATCAGGTTTATTCTTCCCTAGAGGCTGAGCCAAAGATCTTCCAATTTACCCAGGTCATTAGTGATTTATATGATAATTGGATCTAAGTTGATTTTAACTATTTGCTTTAAATCTTGGGGGATTTGTATTCTTAGACATTTTAATGCCACTGGAAATCTCACTGATTAAGCAAAGCCAAGTGCATGTACTTAATTAGTCCTGAAACCAATTAGTCCTTTGTCGGTCAAATTAATCTTGTATCTGGACCTTTAAATGAGTTCTAATAATTTGGGCATTGACCTTTGTGGGTTTGAGAGTGGAGCCAGACCACTGCCTACATCCAAGCTGAGGGACAGCACATCCACCCAGGCTGGGAACATGCTCAGCTTTGTCCTCCCTTGTACTTCCTGCCACTGAATGGTCTGAAATATAATTATGGGGGATCTTCTCAATGGAAAGATAGATATGGAGCTGCTGATGAAGCAACTGGCAAGCTCTGGTCTCTTGAAGGCAGGAAGGCAATGATCACAGGAAACCGCACCGTAGGGTCTTCCTGCTCTAATGGCAATGCCCAAGAGGCTCATTCTAGTGGTAGGACAGACTGACAGGATCTATAGTTTGCCTGCGACTGTCTGACTAAAGCCTGGATGCAGTAAATGTGACCTTCCTTTCATGCAGAATGCAAGTTAATACCTTTTTCTTGTCTTCCTTATGAGGATTTAGATGAATATCCCTCCCATTCCTAGGATCCCCCTAGGATGGTGACAACTCACAGTGATAACCCTAACCTTTCTACTGGAGGTGACTGATGCCTTTGACCATAAGACCCAGAAGGATGTTGACAGGGTGAGCATCACACATGCACTAAGAATACACTATTGTTTTCCTGAATTTGGAGTAATCCATTTTTGCCCACAAGAAGATTTTGAGTGTAACATCCAAACTATAAGAGAAAGTGGTCTTTGGACCCAGAGGCTGTGCCTCTAGATTGGGTTTAGCAGTCTGAAGCTTGAGAACTGTCAAAATTTTGGATCTTTTCTCTTTATGTTTCATTTGAGAGGGTTTTTTCCTTCCTAGTTCTCAATTTCAAATTTCTTTCCCAGCTGTGCATTTAGTATATTTTATCTTGTCAATGGTGACATCTGTGTCACTTGAGTTTGAGGTGGGCTTCCTAGTGTTTCTTTTGGGCCTTTAAGGTGTGCTGAGAGCAAACCTCACAACTGTGACTCTGCTTTGTATAAATTTGATAAAGATGCCAGAAGAGATTCCTAACATTTTTCTTCAATCTTTCTTTCCTTCCTTCATAGTACTTTGCAATCCTGTCCTGATACATGTTTTCACACTTTCTTACCCTAATGCATCTGAGGAGTTTGTTGTCACTATTCTTGTGAAAGGCCTCCAGCTGATCATTGCAGAAAGCTACAGCAGTGGAATCCCCAGGAGTTAATTGTGAAGCCCCCATGACAGCAGAGGCAGAAGAGTGTCAGAGTTGGGAGAAGTTTAGGTTGACTTTTCTGCCATTTGAATGAGGCTGCAGGTATTTCTGAGATAATTTGCGTATTCTGTTCATTGATAATATTCTGAAAAAGCAATCTGCACCTTTGTAAAGGTGAGAAACATTGGAGGGAGTAGGACTAATAAATCTCTGTAAATAGTAGGCTTGAGGCTGGTACCTGAGGTGAGACTATTTGCATGTTGCTTAGAGGTCCACACAGACCTCTTGGGCGGAAGTTTCACACCAGTGTATTGCCTGATGCTCACTATCACGAATCCAGCCCAAGATGGGATCATATTTTGTGATTCATGAACAAGAGAGTTCAGTGCTGGCATGGCTCTAGGGACTAGAAATGTTCCCATCCAGCCCTGCTGCAGTATGAATCAACTCTGTGAGTTTCCGATTGGACGCTTATGCCAGCTCTTTCTTTGAAAGGTATTGAATCCTTCCCTTCTCCCCCATTTTAATGGATTATTTCATTTGTCCCTGTTCCAGGAGACACCATTAATAGTACTGGAAACATTGACTACGGTGGTAAAGCACTACCTTGACTTTATGTAACAGAGGGTTCTTGTAGGGACTGGATCAAGGGGAGGAATCCAAGTCCCTGGGACAGCCAAGATCTGGAGAGGACAGGAGCTGGAGAGGTTGTGGGACTGGGTATCTTTAGAAATGGACTGAATTTGCTGTCTAACTCCAGACGAGAAGAGAGAAGAGGGGGCAGGGAAGGAAGGGGACCAGCTGTAGGGTGGGATGCGGACAGGAGGTGGGCACAGAGGGTCGCAGGACTGAGGTGTGCAGGAGCAACAAATGGAAGGACATCAGTAAGACCAATGTCCCCAGAGATGAAGAGGAAGGTGCAGATGTGAGTGGAGGTCTGGATTTAACCTGTGAGGAGGCGGAGAAGGCTGTGCTGTGGAGAGCTGTGATGTGATGATGAAGCTATGGCAGTAAAATTGCACAGTTCCGCCTGTTTCCTCCCAGTCCCTGGCCAGCTGAGATGCTGGGAAGTCCAGAATTGGATTTTAGGCTCAAGTGCAGCAATACAGGCTCCAGCCAAATTGCATCCTCCACCTTTGATCCTCCTACTGCTATGAGCACTTGCAGCGGATATCCACCACAGCAGGGTATGACCCTGTACAGCCCGGGAAGTAGACAGTCAGTCATTTTGCTGAGGGTCGGGGAGGAAGTCTGCAACGGAGCCAAGAATAGAGCCCTGCTCCACTCAGCTCCCGGTCGCGTGCCGCCTCCCCTCTCCTATTCTTCCTCCCGGCAAACGGCAAGACAAATAGCCGGACACATCAAATCCTCTGAGATCAGGAGCCGAGTCAAAGGTCAGTGCTTGGGCACAAAGAAGCTTCTATTTACAAGGCACTAATCTGGGCTGGCTCTGAACATAAAAGTTGGTTTCACCATACAAATGAGGTCCAGGGTGGGAGGTCGTGGCAGCATGATGATTAGCTGCTTTGAGGAAAAGAAACTTGGAGAGACAGGAGCGTGCATGGATGAACGGATAGAGTTCGGGCAAATTACAGCTCTGTGGATGGGGCAGTGTATCTCACTGCCATGCTCACCAGGAGAAGCAAAGAGCAACTCAAGTGTCCCTTCCAACACTGTCTCTCGGTGTAACCTTGCACTGCCTGAGCAATGTGGCCGTTCTGCTGGCCGTGCTCCTCCACAGCCTGAGCTTTCATCCCTGTGGATCTCTACATCACCATTCCCGTCATTTTCAGGAGAGGGCTTGCAGGGCTTTGCTGCGTTGCAGCCTAACGGAGAAACCCTGTGTTCTAATTGTCCTCGCTGGTCCAGCACTACCATCCAACCTCACCCTTCCTTAGTAACTGGGGGTGTTTCTCTTAGAAGAGATGCACAGGATTGTCCTTCTTACCAGGGATGGTTTTAGAGGGTGTCCTGCAGTTAGTATAATCATTTTTGGAAAATGAAGGGGACAGCAGCATGGTGTAGATCCACCAGAGGGAAAGGTGGGGAGGGCAGACTGGGAAATAACGCAGAACCACCTCCGTTGGCTTCGAGGTGTAACTCAGGTTCTCTCTCTGTAGCATCTCTTTAGTTAGCCCGTGCACTGCTGAAGCACTGCTTGCTGGCCTTCACACTGTGTTTACACCATTTTGGTGTGCTACCTCCATAAAGGGCTAGGTGGGGGTCCTTGGAGGCCAGATTTACAGGCCTGTGCCAAGGAGCTGCCTGCAGCAGTGTGCCTTTTTGAGTCCCTCTGCTTCATTCAGAGACTTTTACTCTGCATGCAGAGAAGGAGCTGGATCTCCAAATCACACCCTCAGACTTCAGCAGTGGCCTGCACGGGCTTGTCTAGCTTTTAACCACTGAAGGTCCTTAAAATACCTGTATTAGTGAATGGCCCTTCTTATTCCTCCCCAGATAACCATCCTCACCATGCAGGGCAGAAGAATAGGAACCCTGCCTTCCTTTCATTCCTGCAGCCTCATCTCCTTCCCCACCTAATGCACATCCTTCTGGCTGTTGTCTCATCCTGCACGAGGCTGTGAACTCCACGTTAGAGGACAGAATTTGACAGGTACTTTGTGGTCAGGGGTTTCTGTAACTAAACCATGATATCTCCACACTTAGGTGGAGGTGGCTTGTCCTAACAAGCCTTTTGCAGGCTTGACACCAGCGGAGAAACAGCTCAGCTTCTTCACAGACACGGAGATAGAGGATGGTGGACCCGTTGGCCGAAGAGCCAGCTGCACCCCCCACAGAAGCTACAGGTGGAAGGGCGTGTTGGATGTACACCTGCAGACTGTGCCTGTCATTGGTCAGCGTGCAAGGAGCCTGATGGTGAAAAGCAGCCTGAGAATACGCTACCCAGTGCGCAGCCTCTTGTCCACCATCCAGCTGGAGAGGAGCCGTCTGCAGCGAGCTCGAGTTTAATTCACTCCCGAGTCTGGATGTATCATCTGCTCCCGCTCGCCAGTTGCCATTAGACGCCCTCTTTGAGGATGTCTGAGAGCTGTCGTTTATTATACGTAGGAAACTATAAGATGAAATCTATAGCTGCCGCTTCAGTGAAGGATAATTCACAAGGGCTTGCCTGGCGGAGCCAGGAGCTAATGCTGTTAAAATGTGATTCTTCCTGCAAAAAAACAACCCTTTAATGACTCTCAAATGCAGCTTATACAACAACCACACCACTTACGTCCTCTCCAAAGATCCGGACTCTGCTAAATGGATTAACTGCTTAGTGAACTCTCCCAATGTGGTGGCCAGGCTCCGACCTTATAATGGACCAATTAAAAGGTCGTTGTTACTTATGGTTGCAGCTTACTTAAATGAGAGCTTCCACACTCCCATCTGGCACTGCAGGCCACCGAAGGCAAATATTGACATTTTAGTGTGTTAATAATGGAGCAATAAATTAATCTTTTGGATTCCTCTCTCTGCTTTCTGGAAGGCACCAAAGAGTTAATATGAGAGATGCTTGCAAAGCTGGGAAGCAGAGGCAGCAATAAAACCCTGTTGTCAAAGCTTTATCATTAATGAAACTCTTTCCATGGGGGGAGATGCCTTGTCACCTGGTCTGGCACTGAGCAGAGCCAGGCTGGATTCGCACCACGCAGCCCCGGCACCCACCAAGCTGGTGCCACCCTTTGGTTTGCCAGCTAGAAAAGACATTTCTTTGTGGTTCCTGAGCACCACGAAGCAAACAAGCCACCACCAACCCTTACCCATAGAAACTATTACACCCTGGGCCAGACCCATCTCTCAAGAGAAAGGTTCCCAAGGCCTTGCATGTGTGGCATCCCTCAATCCATGGTTAGATCTTGATGTCTGCTGGCAGGAGAGCCCAAGGCATTCTATTGTGTTACAGCTCCCAAGCCACCCAGATGGCTGATTTCAGGAATGCCTGTTTTCCTCCAGGCTATTTAAAGAAACCCTGCTGAGGATGAGATGCAACCTTACCCATCTTTGGAGGACTCTCCCATCCTCTTTTTCTTTAGTTCTTTGGCAAGCAGCAGGGGGGTTAATCCAGCAGAAGCATTGCAGTCTTTCTGCTGTCACCTGCCTGTCCGGTCCCTAACCTTGAATGATGCACCCTGGCATCCCAAGGGGCCTCCTCTGAATGATTGATCCCTATCTAAGTTGGCGACGAGGGAGGATATTTACTACGCAGCGGAGAGCCCTTCAGAAAGATGTTTTATTAAGGCTGCTCACAAACCAGGAAATGCAATAAAGCACCAAGAGACAAAGAAAGAGAGGTAAATATACCATCCTGCCTATAGGGCCAGCCTAACAGCTATAATATACCGGCTTGCACGCTCACATAGGTCACTCTTTGGCCATCACCTGAAGAAAGGGATAGCTTCTGTTTTCCAGCTGATGTATTGACCCAGTAAAAGGTATTAATACATTGCCTATCACTGCTGACTACAGGAGAGGGTTTTGAAGAGAGTGATGGCTCCCTTTGGAGAGTCACAGAGCAGGAATAAGCATGTATGGATGCGAGCATGACAGTGTGAGAGGGATTCCTCCGTCCGGAGGGAGCAGGGCTCTCCAAAGATGTTCCACTGGGCTGCTTTTACTACAGTGTAACAGGAACAGTTTATCTTGTTTGAGGTGGATTTTGGAGAAAGGTGAACAAGGCTTTTTTTGCCTTTTTAAATGAGGTACAATCTGTTAACAGCAAAACAAGTTTAGATCCCAAGCACGGACATTCACTGCTCCTGAGGGTTTGGCTCCGCAAGGCATATCTGTGCCTGTTTTTATCAGCAAATTTACTCCTGCAGATGATGCGGGGTGAGCCACTGGGTCAGAAACGTGCTCTTTGCCAAGCACGGGCATGGATGTGTTCACACTCACACACAGCCAAGCGCACACATGCTCCTGCTCACCTTTCTCCGCACAGTATACACTTCTTCCATAGCAATGAGGAAGCAGGGGATTTAAGAGCTTCTGAGATGACTCCCAGGTTTTGCTGCTTGTTTGATCCGATGACTCCGTATATGAAATGCCTGAGCAGCCCAGACCCCCATACAGCTCCGCTTCCTCCCCTTGGATACTCTGAGAACAAAGCTACAGCCTCAGCTGCTCTGTCTTTCCTTTCCCTCTGGTCCCACAACTCTTGGTGTAGCAGCCTGGCACCACTTATGGGCTGGACAGGGATTTCACCTCCCGGCCAGCGTATAAAGTGATGGTTAAGACCTTTTCTCAAGTGAAGGATGAGATGATGGAAACCTTGTGGATGCGATGTACCGCTCATGTTGTCCCATCTGCAGGGCACAGGGCTCCGGTGCACGGGGCAGAGGGTGCTTTCCTACGTGTTTTCCTCATTGCTGGTCAATAGGGTCACCCCTACGCCATCAATATAGGGACCCAAGTGTGCTAAATGCCTCGCTGCCTCACAGCCTCACACCTGGAGTTCATTACCTGGAATTATGCATAACGAGGTCCCGGTTGATGTAAGAGCACAGACGTATGTCTGCTTTTGACAGCATAATCCTTCCCGTCTCCTCTCCTGCCATAGGGCCCATGCGACATGCTTCAAGGCATGACCTAAGGGGATTAGCTGGACGTGGCTTTGTTCCCTCCACCGGAGGTGTATGGATTACACGGAGGGGCCGATTAGTCGGCACTGATTATCTCATTCACAAGAATGTTCCTTTTGAAACTTCAAATGGTGCTTCTGAGCTTTGTGATGCAAGGAAGAGTCGCAGGGAGACGGAGCGGGATGCTAAGCAATTCAATCCAGAGCTTTTGTGGCCAAACACACTGGAAATGCTATGGTAATTATAAAGCTTGCTGCACATTTCCAACGCTTTGTGCCTGCAAGGCTTGCAAACACCCCTCCCCCTCCCCTTTTTATTATGCTTTATATTTTTATAAGGGTTTATATTATATATGTATTTTATAGACATGCAGACACATGCATACTGAAAGGAGCTAATAGCAGCTTTAAATTCCAAATGGATTTTCCCTTCCCATAAATCATGGAGTAAATTTGCTGTAACAGCCCGAAACAACCTCCCCCTCCCCATCCCATCACGGTGCTGGCTGGAGGGAGAAGCGGTCCAGGGTGTATGGCTCACACTGATCAGCCAGGACTCTACTGTCAGCCACCAGGCCCCAGAAACATTTGCAGCAGAGGTCAGAGCTGGTTCATCAGCAGCCCGAGGTAATTCCTGTTGAGATGCTGGCCGTAACCTAGAGGTAAAATAAAGAAGAAAAGGAGA
>Ga0181612_125349_pt1 | contig 12180 bp, 6 predicted proteins | sample HoacroProtozoa21_FD_119630 | JGI IMG/M metagenome (GOLD analysis project Ga0181612, IMG submission 119630) | Hoatzin crop microbial communities from Cojedes, Venezuel. Combined Assembly of Gp0051906, Gp0051904, Gp0051908
CATACTCTACAGACTTTGCAAAACAAGCCCAAAGATAACAGACATTACACAATAAATTAATACATTACTATGAAATCATGACAAGTAAATCCTGACGTGGCATTACGTGTCTGAATCCTTGCCTGGATTATCAGTTTTGCCAAGTTGCCCACATACGTTCAAGAGCAATGCCAGAAAATGCTGGTCTTCACTTTGGATAAACTATTTTTCTTACAACTATTTTCTTTCTTTCTTGACAGTATCAGTCTGATCAAGAAAGGTGGAAGTAGGTTGGAAACAAAACATTTGTAACAGTCACAGCAGAGCAATTTATTAGACAGCCCTGAATATGACTAACATCACCAAAGAAATTGCTTAACTTATAAATGGAGCTCAAACATTTTTTGTATCGTATTAAAAATGCTGTTCCTAATGAGCTGGGAGTTACCTTCCAGCCTTATGTTTCTAATCATACTACTATCCACCCAAACTATTTTTTATGTATTTATGTCAAATTTGAAAAATAAGACTAGAAAATACAGATAAAGACTTTGAAAAAGGAAGTATGCATAACTTCTTAGAGGAAAACAAAGTATGAAGTTTCTCAGTGGTTTTAAATATATTGCATACCCAGATATATTTTTCTCCCTGAACAATCTCAAGAAATTTGAAAGCTGAAGATCATAATCTCAGACTTGACACCTTACAGAAGACTGACATAGCAGTCTTCAATTAGTACAACAGAAAAATTACTGGAGCCGTACCCCCTCTGAAACAGAAATAATAATCAAAACCTTTCTGTAGGTAACAAATGTTCCTTTCTACTTTACTGTCACAACGTTGAAACCGTCTGTTCTTTGCCTGTACACGGTAACTTTGTAGTGATACCAAAGCCAAAGAGCAAATAAATGTCACAGCTTAGATTGACTCACAGAAATAATATACATCTCTTTTTTTCCTTTGTTGTTCTCAGCTGATGAAACAGCTGGCAGAATTCCTTTGCACATTATTTCTTAAACACATTATTTCAAAGTCGTTCAATTTTATCTGATTTCCATTTCTCTGTTATTCAAAGAAATCCAGTGTTCTTTGCATATTTTATTCCTTTCCTGTGATCATAACTTCCAAATATTATGCTGTCACTGATAGCACAATACCACTGATTTGGTGATCCAGCCTTTTTGTTAGAAGTCATCAATTAAATTATGGCCTGTTCCCTATTCAGACCCTTGAGTACCTCCCCTAATAAACTGCCTCCAGTCTTGTACTTCCTCTTTCTACAATAATATCTTGTTTTTTACTGGTGTTTCTCACCTTGCAAACTTTGTGTTGATTCTCTTAAGTTTTATGCAAAACTGGAGTAGCTAGACAGTGACAATAAGAATAATAATAATTGATTTTTATAGCTTTTGTGATGGAACAAAGTGGTAGTAGCCATGAAGACCCATCTATTTAAAGACTGCAGAAAGAACCTAAGAATATCTAGCTGAAAACTAAAGTGAGAATGGAAAGAAAATATCTTGTCGGTAACGTTCAAAATTCATGAGAGCAATCTTCAGTGTCCAAGGGTTTAGGCACCCTTCCCATCTGGAAAATTCCTATGGCATATGCTTTGGTTTTAGAGGAAGCCTATGGATTTGCATAGTGATCTGTGCAGGCTCAAAATAAATTTCCTGGTTTTAACTTCAATTTATTGTCCTGATAATGAGAAGATATATGTTACTCATATATTTAAAGCCATTAGTAGGTAGATGTTAAATAAGTAGATGGTTATTTGTAAAGAAAATCTGTACTTGAACATCTAAATCAGAAACTTAATTTTTTAGAATGCCACTCAAAACTCCCATTTCAATCAAAGCCTACAACTGTTCAGGCTGCCAGGATATAATCAACTAAATATAGCTTTTGAAATTCAGCTTTTTGTAGCTCTAGATAATCGGGATTTTGCCAAAGTGGCCTTATATGGTGTAAAAAATGCAAAATGCTGTCTTCAGGTGTATCTTCCACTTCCAATCTATAGTTTGCATGTTGGTTTAAAGAAAAAAAAAAAAAGCTAAAATGGCACTTGGTGAGCTTGTAAACAGATTTTAGTACTTTCTGTATGCTGGCATATTAATACACTTAGTGAACTGGGCAGCTAATGTTTATGTCCAAATGTCAAAGGGTTACCTACATCACAAAAGTACTCTTAAGGAGATTTATTTGTATGAAGCATAAGTCTTCAATTGACTTTTAGGACACTTTTGTTCATATATTTCCTTTGAATTTGCATTTCATTTACATTATGCTTAAAATTTAATTGTGTCATAATGCACATAAATAATCAGTGCTCAAAAAGCACAGCTTTATGCTTTGCAACAGAGGTCCTCCTGTGTGCATATATGCAAAGACCTGCTTGCTTATCAGCACACTACTTTCAATTTGTATGAATGTGCACGAAGTACCTGCCCCCCCCCCCAGTAAGCAATTTCTGCATTTGCCACAGAAATAATCTCGTATCACAGACAGTGGACAAGATACCTCATGTGACTGAAAGCCATGGGTGCTCTTACTCCTCATCAAGGGGTTTATGCAGGACTCGGTGTTTCCTCTGAAAACATCCAGAGATTCAGCATACACTTTTATACCCAGAAAAGGTGCGTCTCTCTACTACATCAGGATAAATTACCGCTAAATGTTAGCTGTCTTTTACCATCTGTAAAATTCACAAATATAATTGCAAATACAAAATTAAAGTTCAGATTATAGGAACAGAACTTGAAAGGACAATTTGATGACAGAATCCTGTCTCCTAGGTGTACTGGTAGGTGTGTTACACCTTGACTCTCACTAAAAATGAAGGTTAGCTTAAAACCTCTGTTTAAATACACTATTATTTTGGATTGGTTTTCTCATTACCTCTGTTAAACAGCTGCATCAGAAACAATGCACTTTTCAATTTTTCAGCATCTTTTATTCATTTTCATTTTACTTCCATTTGCTATTGTGCTCGTGCTGTTGGCTAAGCATGAATATTTCTCTGATTTCTTTAATTCCCCTCTTATTTGAGGTTTACTGGGTTAAAAAAGACACTGTTATAGGCCATGCTTTTATTTAATGTTTTTTATTTTGTATAACTAACCCTTCTCTGTACAGCTCTGGTGTGAATTCATGTTTTTCACACATGGACATCAGGTATTGCACATGATTAAACATATATATGCATTGTTTTTTATTGAGTGTTAACATGCATTGTGCATTGGAAGTCCGTGCTGAACTAAACCTCAGATATCAATTGCTGCAAGTGCACTCAGGCAAATTCATACCTGAATCAGCTATAGGTTTTGTTTTTTTCTTAAGGAGACTAAATTCAGGTCCAAAGTTACAACATTTTTGTCAACAAAGTTTATTTTCTCAGAGTTGTTGTGTTAAGGCAGCAATAATATCTCATCATTTACCTTCAAACACTGAGTTCTGCTGAAGTTGATAACATGATGTATAAAGCATAAAGTAACTGCAGTTTGTAAAACGTAGCACTTGTTCTGTCTGGAAATGACAGAATGCAGTAGTGGCAATCTCTTTTTTTTTTTTTTATCAGCGGGAGTGTTGTTCCATATTATTCTTACAACAGTAAGAGAGCCAACTCATTTTGTTAGTTATAGCACAATAATTGCATGTCAAGAATATAATGCTTCGCGTGTAGGTTGCCTTGAGATTTGAAGGGTAATAATATGAAACATCGCCAAAAAGCAGGATAGTGAAAATGAAGCAGTGTTCTGGTTTTTGACATAGGTAATGTTAAATTAAACACTTGCATACAATACCTAATGCAACTATAGGTGCTATATGTGAGAATTTTATACTCTTGAGCAGCTGGTTTTATACCTGTTACTTCATTGATTATGTACTGGGTCACCTATCAGAGTTTTCCAGATCCTCTTTGCAGTGAAGGAGATAAGTAATGTTTATTTATTGCGGTTACCAAAGCATTGTGGTATCTACAAGGGCATACAGAAAGGGAAAAACAGCTCAATCTCCGTATTTTACTGCCTCTTTTTAAAAATGATTCAGTCCATTTTTAAAATACATAGATTTACATAATTTTAAATTCTCTATTAAAAAAAAAATCCACAAACAGGAGTTTGCTTTCTGCAACGCTACTTGCATTCTTTATCACAAAAACAACTATATTTTTCATATGTTTCAAGTATGTAAAATATCTGAAATCTTTATGTACTGATATTGGATATAAAGCTCCCCTGTGCCTTTACTAAACCCACTGGAAAACCCTCAGGTAACCGAATCACTCTAATGGACACATGGCTGGTATTTCCCGTTGCCCAGTGGATATAACCACAACGCGCTGTTGCTGCCACCTCCTTGCACAGGGTAAGAGCGATGGCTCGTGTACCCAGGGTTGGAGATGCCTCCATGCCACCCACTCCAGGGGCTCAGCTCTTGGAGAGAAAGGGAATTCTTGGACCCGGCAGGTCTGTGTTTTCTCGCTGAGTAAGCGGCCATTTAACGTGTTCACTTCTGCACCGGGCTGACGTCCCTTGGTGTTATCTGGGGAGGATGCTCACCTAAGAGATCTCTTTTCCAGAGGCCAGATGTCAAAGTCTCTTTATGTTATATCTCACTTTCTAAGTGGCTTTGCTCCTTCAGTTTCTGCCTTTCTCCCCAGTCCTTTGTCCAGCGTGGTGTTGCAGCTATCTAAGAAATAGGGTTAATTACCTTTTTATGCCACTAAAAAGAACACGAACTGTGTAATTAGAGTAAGACCAAAGTTAAAGGATATATCAGTAAGTTGAGTGTTCCAGTTTTCCTTTTGTTTCCAACCTTCTAAAGTGCCAGTTTGTTAAATAAAACAAGGACAGCATGAAGTAAAAAAAAAAAAAGCAAACAGATTTTCCAATGTGCGGCATACAATCTCTTTCTAAGGGGCAAATAAACATTTGATGACTAAAAGCCTTAGCTTGTTTTGGTACATGTTAAAACTGACCTTGGTTATAGTTTATTTAAATGATCAGTGGTGAGATGTAAATAATTACAGGAGGATCATTTATGGATGCTGTAAATTATAGTGCAGCATTTTTTTAAAAGGAAAAGAGAAAAAGAGAAAGTTTTGCTTATTGGGTTTTCTCCGTGTCTATTCCCCTTGCTTCCACTTGCTTTTTCACTTTATTTTTTGCCATTGGACTGCATCCAAGGTCAGGCTGAAAGAGAGACAATCTTCAAAAAGATAAGAGATGACAGAGAATGCATTCAAAACCAAATAATGCAATAATCTGATAGCGGCGGTAAAGGAGATGTTAGCAAAACAGAAATTATGCAGTGAATAATATTATTTTCTCTGTAATTTCAAACTCTACTTAATACCTAATAAATACTAAGAGGATATGAATAGAAAGAAAAGAAGAAAAATAAAAATAATTCTAGTATTTGATAAATTGTTTAAATTGAAATTATGTGCTGATCCATCAGTGAGCTCCATGATTTAATTCGCTGGCTAAACTGCTCCATTATGAGATACCACTAAACCGAGTATTACTTTTGTGGACATATGTGCTCACTTTCAACGGAGAAATTGTTGCACAAACCAATATGTGATGCTAAGTCAAAAAATAATGATGTCTTCAGGAATTTTGATTGGAAAAATAGACAAATTTCTTGCTATATCTCCCACTTCTCCCCCACAAAAAACCTGAAAAAATAATTAAAAGAAAACCAACGCCAAAAATACCTCTACTGGAGATGCATAACAGTTTGATAGACTGAGGGGTTGCTAGAAAATTATTTGTGAGTTAGCATTATTTCAACACGATTTCATTTACATGATCCATTATATTCCAGCGCACAGAACAGACATGCGATAAGGCACCACTACAGTGGGTATGGGTATCGTAATACTGATGTTTTCCAACTTGCAACTGTTTGCCTTTGCTGCCTAATATTCCTCTTTATTTTGAGTAATTAGCAAATAATATAGTGTAAGCAAGGCATGAACGGACGCAGAGCATAGCCTCTCTGACAGTGTAAAACCTTCTCTAAAACTGCAGAGAGATGGGATGAGGCCACCCAGCAGGTATTCCTTCCCAGGAGGTCCACACTACGGTGGTCTGCAAGAGATCCACCCTGGCTTACTTTGCAGGTAAAAGAATAGGGACTAATTAGCCCTACTTGGAAAAGCTTTGAAAAGCAAAGGTAATTCGTAGGTAAAGCATGGAGCTGATGTATCTGTATAGCTCCAACTTTTGTAGACTACGTGGCTTACAGCTGGCTTGGGTACAACGGCCAGTCCTAAGCAGTTGTCGTCCTAAACAACTGTGAAAGCAGGATCTGTGGAGCCGTTTCCTTTTTCACTTTCAATTGTCTGTTATAAATGTCACACAATACTCCCACCTACTTGTACTCTCAAAGTCCCTGACTTTCTTATCAGTAATACCACAAGCCATCTTTTTAAAGATAGGGGTTTCACTTCATGAGCTTCAGATGGACAAAGCAGAGGACAGAGCATACATGCCCTCTAGTTTTGTTTAAATCGGAGTTAGATTGGCTTTTATACTCTTGCAGATGCTTATAATTCGTAAAATTATTATAAGTTTCCATTTCAAGCATGAGCACATGTAGGAGTCATACATCTATCTGTATTTGAAACTGCTGGAGGGAGCAAATCGGTTTAACAGGTAACTGTTACATCCATTCAGCATTTTTATCCCAGCAAATACGCCTCACTGTACACTGATCCTACAGTCTTCCTTTTAGTTCAGTATATTGTGGAACAGAATTTGGATGTGGCTTTCTTTTGTCATTTTAGTATCTTTGTGTGTTTTTTTTAAATTTCTTAATAACTATTACAAAATAAAGAATGCACATTCTTCTTTAACATATGGGACACAGCTACCTGTGTGGCTTTATTAAAGATACTCTAGCATCTTGGCAAGGAAATAATAAGGATTCACTAATTTTCTTTTTAATTATTCAGCAGTAACTGAAGACAGAATACACCAGTCAAGGTGTTGAGTGAAGGTGAAGGTCTGTCCTGAGTGAATACCGTGGGCTAGATTTCACTTCTGTCTTCCTCAGATTTTATCCAGCTATAACTTAATTGGAAACCAAAGAAGTGGGGTTGCACGGGTGTAATACAAGTATAATAAGATAGCAAAATAATCTTGTAAATGTTAGATATTCCCAGAAAGCTTTTTAACAGATGTTGTGGCGTTGCTTTTAAAGAGGTTCTTGATGAAAACTACTAAACACCGTTATTTATAACACTTCTTAAGTACAGTTTGGTGGTCCCCACGGGAGTGCATCGTGACTAGAGAAGTGCAACTATATGGGTTGCAGCAGGTACTTCTAAACATCACGCCTGACAATAAAACAAGCACAATATTTAAGTGTTTCATATTCCAGCGGGACAGGATGAGCTGCTTTCAGAACTCAGTGTTCATGTTCCATTGCAAAATATGTACATGCATCCATGCATGAGCAAATGCAGACAATAGGGTACTCGGTCTCAGCTGAGCGCTGTTATCCTCAGAATTTTTCTCTTCCAAATTTTAATTTCTCTTCCAGACTGGGAGTATGGCCATTTGCAGAGGCTTACATCCCCTCGCAGCTTACAGTGTATCTGCATGGTCTTTGGAGACTGACCTGCGCTTGCTCCTCCTGGATGTCACGGATGGGTGAACGCCAGCATGGATCTGAAGGCAGCGTGCCTGAGCTGACACCCGAATCTCTGCTGGGAGCCCAGTGGGTTTGGATGGGAGCTGGCGGGCTTCCAGCCAGCTGGAAGGGTAGATGGAGCAAGAGCAGGTCTGTCTGCCAAAGGCAGTGGTGCCAAACCTGTAAGATGAAAAATGGTTGGCCCAGATGGATTTGAAATGTCTGAATGTATTCAGAGCCCAAAATTAGGACTGTAGCCCTTATTCAAGCAATATTTAAGTGTAAGCTTTAGGTCTGCTTTCAGCCAGGAGCATGTAAATTCTACTGACTGGTGTTAGGCAAGAAGACTCAACAATTTAATCACTGTTATTTGGGGAATTTTACATTTTCAAATCTAAATTAGTATGAATTTTTTTTTTTCATATATCTCCAGGAAGAGAGAGCAGCTTTACTCTGGCTTGTCCATTGTCCAGAAAGAGAAGCAATTCATTGTCTCCACTTCTCAGTAGGCTTGATGACTACGTAGAAGGCACACCAAAGTGAAATTAAGATGCTTTATTTGGTTAGCTGATTTTTAAAAAGAGAATAAAAGGAATCCTTTAGGTTACCCAGGAAACTGAATCTTACTAAATTAGGTGTTGTTTTGAGTGGGGTTATTTAAACAAAAAAAACAAAAAAAGTGAGACAATGTCAGTGGAGGTCAGAAACTGGAATATTGTCTTGACTCAGGAACATGACTAGAGATGGGTAAGTTGAGAGACTCAGTCTCTTTTTGAAGCAGATAAACAACTGTTGTCCAACACAAAATAAAAAAATAAATATCCTTTTATTCTCTTTAACTGGCTGTGATAACTTGAACCATCCCTTGATAGCTTATGAAGAAAATTTAACACACTCATTTGCATTAAATGGTCGAGAGAAAAAATGTGTGCAACAATATTTTAAAGATTCTAACAGTTAGTCTTGATTAGATGGCTGTGAGTTCACATAAGAACAGTACTATATTTTTGGTTTTCCTTTGTGGGAAACAAATAACTATTTTAATAAAATATCCTGGAAGTGAGAGCAGATCAAATCTAGCATTGTACTTCATCCAAGTTTTCAACAGTCAAAATATCTATTCAGTATAATAGCTGTAGCTCCAAGGAAACTACTGAATATTTTCAGATGTACAGAACATTTTAACTTTTTTATCTGAAATATTTTTCTTAAAATTATGCTGTCTTTAATGTAAGCCTTTGTTTATGGACATAAGAACCTCCTACATGTTCATGTGCACATGCACACTTACACACAAATGTATTTCTGCAAAAACTTTCTCCCAAGTCAATCAATGACAGCACGCAGTATGCTGATAGATAATGGCAGTGGATACAGTACATTCATTTCTTTGACAGTACAGTGAAGAGCTATGCTATAGACTGATTGCAGCAATGCAACAAATTATTTTGTGGTGTTTAGTGGTCTAGGTTTGCAATGGAGAAATATTCAGTAGAAGTGAACAACCTGTGCACCAAATGCAAGGTCTATATATGGAAGAAAGGAAAAGAAAAGTAAAATTTCCCCCATAAAAGATAAAAATGATTGAAAAAACTTACAAAGACCTCTGGGAGTAGGGGTAAATACTGATTTTTAGATGAATCGGACTGAATATTCTGAAGTTTTTCTAGCTTGGGTGCATCTTTAATGTCTCTGTTGTCAAAATCTTGGCATTAAGGGGAAAGCAATATTTTCCAGAAGGAATGTGACATCAAAAATTTAAATAAGGATGGGAAAACTGTTTTCTTACTATCAAAAATAGATCGAGAATAGATTTTTAATGGAGGTCATGTTACCTTTTAGTATTGAGTACTGCATGAAATATTGTATAATGGCAGTGGTATATCTCATGGGTACATTTAAATGACACACTACTGTTAAGGCTTTAGAACATGAATTTGAGTTATTTGCATATAAATCAGAAATACATGTTCAAGCTACTACAATTTCTGCCGCAGAATACTGAACTAAACTTCATATTTTATACAAAAAGGACTTTCCAAGTCCTTTTCTCACTCATATCTATACAAAATGAAATCTTTAGACGGCGCTTCTGCCTTGTCCTAAAAAGAGATACAGGGCTGAAAGCAACATTCTGATTTTCATGTTACAGTAGTAATTCAATCATCAAATACAAGGTTATAAAGATCTGATATTTTAAAACATAAATCTTAGCTTTTGTTCTGTGGCAAGGACGGATTCTGTACCTGTTTTCAGAGGTATGGAATTTCAAACTGTTGGACTACATTAAAGACAAATATCAGTGCACATAGTTACGATGAGGTGTAAATCTTGTAGAGCATTTTTACTGCTACTGTTATCTTAAGTCTTACTTAACTTGTTCCTTAATTATCTGGAAAAAAGCAGAAAGAATCATTATATTTCATTCTTGGATTGTTAAAAAAAAAAATCAATATATATACATAGACCTCCATACACAAAACTGACAAATTAAAGTGTAAGTCTGGGAAAGATTCTTTTTTATTTGCAAATTATGACAATTATTTTACTACTGTGGGAGCATCCTTAACAAAATGGTAATAATGTCTCTGTATCTGGGCAATAAAATAATGTGAAAAGGAAGCAGTACATTTAAAGCTCATAAATAATTTTAAACATTGGAGAGTGGTCCCCCTGAAAGGGGGCCAAAGTAGGGAACAATCACACTTGGCACCCATTTGTTGTAAGAAATAACTAATGAAATAGCTTAAACTAAAGACAATGCTGAAAAAAGGAGATATGAACTTGTGATAGGACATAAAGTGTGATCTAGGGAGAAAGTGTTCCTGGCTGAATAAGGAGTTGCCTTGGGGGAGAACAGCCCTTCTCTGAGAGGTCCTGCACAGACGTGGCACACAGTTTTGGACTTTTTTACTATCTTAAAAATGCTGACATACATTTGAAACAGCAGAGGTTCACACAGGGCTAAAATCATGGTTCTATCAAGAAAAATCTGAAGATCTGAATATTCCCTAGTCAGATCTGCAGCATTTAACACGTCTGTCAGTATTGTACTTACAGTGCTGGAGTCCCAAAGGAAATGTAACAGAAATTTATCAGTAGATCTGACAAGCTGAGGCTACAGGAAAAATTACAGTGATTCAAAGCTGTATTTCACAATGGTGGTATCTACTTGTTTAAAGGCAAGCAAATACTGGAAGCCTCTTCTTATGAGATTTTGGAAACTAGGAATTCAGCCTTCTGTAGAGATGAGAAGTCATCACTTCAGCCTGTCTGCGTGATCTGTTGGACTCTTGTTAGTCCAAAATCAAAAAATACATCCAGATATTATATGGAAGTGAAATCAAGTCAAATTACATTTAGGTTCATGTGCTGTTAGATCAAACCTTAAGTCTGAATATAAAACCGAAAGGCAACTTGACAGTGGTGTCTTGTGTCTGAAAGCAAGAGCCTGTAAGCATCGATCATCACTCTGTCTTTTGGAAGAACTGTATCAGCCAATGGTTTATTACTGATGGTACTTCAGCCCACTGCCAGACTCAGGTGAAGTGCTATATGATCGTTGATACGAAATAAGACAGGTAAGAGTATTCCTCTTTCTTTCAAGTTGTGTCCATCATTCAATTAGATGACAGTCTGTTGGCAATTAAATCAGATGTTTTAAATAAGGTGAACACCTTTATAACCAAGATATCCACATTGTAACAGCCATAGAAACATACAAGACTTGAGTATAAGCATCCATACCCATCTGCAAACCAAACCAAAAATTTGAGAGCAGACTACATTTGTACCTAGAGCGATGAAGTTCTCTGCAGTGGATTCTCTGCATGGTAGAGATACTTTAGTCTGTAGAATCATTTCCCCTTTATAAAGAATGTAAAGGCTGCACGGCATTATTCGGAACAGAGTATTAACAATGCTGCTACATATTGCTGTGTACCAAAGAGTGCATGCTTGTAAGGTTACGTGACTAATCACATCATAACAGGGTTTTCTAATCCCATAGAGCATCTGTGACGATTTCTGCACTGCATTTGGGAGTGCCTTACGAGAAGAAGTTTTACAATGATTCCTACAGAAGCTTTGCATCCTTCTACTGTCCTGCACTACCAGACATTTCTTTATACTGAGAGATGGAATCTTGTGGAACACACAAAAAGATGGAGGTCAGAGCAAACTCATTTGTAGAATCATAGAATAGTTTGGGTTGAAGGGGACCTTTAAAATTCATCTATTCCAACCGCCTTGCATAGAGCACAGATGTCTTCAACTAGATCAGGTTGCTCAGAGACCCCTTTCAACATGGCCTTTAACGTTTCGAGGGATGGAGCACCTACCACCTCTTTGGACAACCTGTGCCAGTGCTTTTGCCACCCTCATAATAAAGAATTTCTTCCTTATACGAAGTCTAAATCTACGCTGTTTTAGTCTTAAACCATTACCTTGTCCTATCGCAACAGGCCCTGCTAAAATGTTTGTCCCCATGTTTCTTAGAAGGCCACAAGAAAGGTCTGCCCGCAGCCTTCTCTTCCCCAGGCTGAACAACCCCAGCTC
>Ga0181612_114353_pt1 | contig 12179 bp, 4 predicted proteins | sample HoacroProtozoa21_FD_119630 | JGI IMG/M metagenome (GOLD analysis project Ga0181612, IMG submission 119630) | Hoatzin crop microbial communities from Cojedes, Venezuel. Combined Assembly of Gp0051906, Gp0051904, Gp0051908
CATAACAGGCAATTTTATTTCCTCTTTTTCGAAGCTGATGATACAATAACTGGTCTATTACATTTTCTTCTGGGTACTAAAATAATAATTTTAAAAACTCATATAATAATTAAAATTTTAAAAATGTGGACAAGTTGGGAAAAATCCAGAGGAGGACACTGAAAGTGCGCAAAAGTTAACAATGAGCCCTCAGCTATGGATAAAGGTAGGATTTAATCTAGAAACTAGAAGACTAAATGCAGGGGGGAAAGGAGAAATGGAATGGGATTTGATAACATAATCTCAGCATGTAACAGGTAGTTAGAAAACAGCCCACTGATTTGTTGTGCTTCACAACCAATGGGATAGGACTAGAAAAAAACACAGTATTTATACTCTTCCCCTTATCTCTATGAAGCAAGCTTGTGAATTTGCTTGAGTATCATCATGAAGGAAAGATACTTGTTCATATCTTTCCATCTTTAATATGAAAGATCTCCACACAGGTTTTTATCAAATTCTGTTGCTGTAACAGAACATCAAGCTCTTCATCCATCCTTTACTAGGATAGAAATTATGTGCTAGAATGACAAACAATTTTTGAAGTAAATTAATTACTTTGTGTAGCTGTCTTGCTCCTAACATTAGAAGCATCCTATATACCTAATACATGACTGATTTTAATCTGAAAGCTTCTTAAAAAAATAAAAGGAAATTAATGACAGATATTTATCTACTTGTTTTTCTGATAGAGGAAAATACATATATGCTGAAATGCTTGATTTGTTCTTAGGCACGAATTGTTCTCTCAAGACTGTGCTCTCTCACACCTTCTACATACATCTCTTTCCCTATTTCTGCTTTCTTTGAGGAAAAATTTTGATATCCATTTACACCCTTTGCATCGACTAACTGTGCTCAATGCAGTGCTAAAGGGCAGAATCCTAGCACACTCGTTCTGTAAGAAAATCGGTAGCCATTGCACAGTCTGTACGTCACTGTACCTAACCTTGCGCATAGTAATTTCTGCAGAATGTACTGTAAATCATAGTCTACATTTAGTTTTCCTTCCTGTCTAGTGCACATGATTAGTGAGCCCTAAAATGAAAATTTGTACAAAACCAAAATGCTAGTTCCCAGAGATATTTTTTCCTAGATTATTTAACTTTCTTTCTACAGTGGCTAATTGTTACATTCTCTTCACTGTCAGAGGTCAAGCATCTACTCTGAGAATGGCATATTTATATCTATGTTTTTGTTGAAGAATAATTCTGTTAGTGCTCAATGCTAAAACTGGTAAATAAATAATCATACAGAAGAAAAATAAGTACATGTAAGTGTATTTTTCAACAACTATAAACATTAATTCAGTCAAATGTTCCTAACACTGAAATTATTTTAATAGCTAACATATAATTATTTCTTCTAATGAAAAAACAGGATTTGTGAGGTTGGGATATGTTGTAGTCCATCAGATAATTGCTTTGAACAAATAACAGAAATCGGAGATTTAAAAATATTTTTAATTAATAACAATTTATTAATAAATTAATAATTACATGGTTTTGAATAATTTAACAGAACTAACCACAAAATATTAACGTTAGTAATATGTAATAAAGTAGGCCTATTACAGCCTCAAGATACAAGTATTTTGTCTATAAAGTCATGTAAGTTCCATTAGAATTTAATATATATACTGCCAGAAAAAGAAAGATACCAAAGATGAAACTTCATATTTCCCCAGCAAGTCAAATCAGGAAAAACTTGACTTAAAACAAAATACTTGTAATACATCTGAACTTGACTGCTGGCTCCATCTTTGTCAGAAAACAGGTGCCTAAATTTGGGAGAGACTTTTAGACTCTTCATCTTGAACTTAATGATTTTGACACGTAAACCATATACTAACATTGTTTTCTGATGAAAAAAATACTTTAAATATTTTAAAATAGAAGATAAGCATGATGATGCAAATATTTAAAGGGTCAGAGTGACCACAAACATATAGATGCTGTTTTGTTCTTGTGATAGAAAATAACTATGAATTGGACCCTTGTAAGGGAACAAAAGCTTTCTCTAAAATGGGAGAATCTTCACATGGGTTTGGAGTGATATAGCTCTAGATTTTACCTTAAACCAAATTAACATGCCTAAATCAGAAAGAAAAATTATATTCCTAAGAGTCCACAGCTGTAGAACTGAACTGTAGAACCTAAGAACAGTGGGGTTTAAATATAAAGTTGCTCTAACTGCTCCCAGTGACCAGCTTCTTCTCTAGCCAAACAAAGGTTGGAAGTAGGGGTAAATATGATGAGATTGTTTTCACTCACTTTTTCCAAATATCAGTTTCATCTTAAGTAGAACAAGGAAAATACATCAACTATACATTGTGCTTTGTAATATTTGTTTTGAATGTAATACAATAAACAGCATTATTTTAACAGGTTTAATTGTGAAAATTCTCTAGAGATAAGTAGAACAAAGCAAAGAAAATATAAACAAATGTACTCTAAAAGGTATATAATCCTAAACCTAAAATTAGTTATCCAGAAAACTGAAGTATGGGTGATATACAAGAGAAACATTATATGTCCTATTTCAAACTTCAGGGACAAGAAAGGAGTTGGATTCAGAATTTATCACCTCAACTTGCATATTGTTTCTGATTCTGAATCTAAGAAGTCATACCAGCTAGTTCCTAGATAGATGCTACAGAAGATATGCAAAAGCATCTATATCCATGATGCATAGCAAACATAAATATTTGTGACGTGATAATCTGAATCACCTTTCTGATACTCTAAAATCTGGAATTTTCTGGGATTCCAGATCTCACAAAAAAACTGCACAATTTTAATTTATTGATTCCAATTTAATTTTTAGCTTTAGTTATATCACATTTATATTTTCTCACACCTGTTACTTTGCATACTGACACGAGTTGGATTGTAGTGCACTCTGTTATAGCTGTATCAATGTGTCTTTATACAGCTGTGTGCCAAGAAATGGCAGCAGGTAAAAGTATCTAGCAATAAAGCTGAGCCTATATTTTGCTCTTTCTAAGTAGCACTCTCTCTTAACAAATCATCTGAACTTTGATCATTAGACTGGACAGTCAACTGTCCAACGTGCTGTCTTACATTCAGAAACTCTGTTTGGGAGGTCAATGTATGTGATAAAAGTTGATATGAGCTTCTTCCATGACATATGGTGCCAACGTCCAGGAATTTTCTCAAGCAAGTTTAGATATATAGAATGATGCAGTTCCTCTGGGACAGTATGAAAAGATATTCTTACTTCTTCTGAAATTTTCTGTTGTTTTCATTCTTGCTTTTGTGAAATCAGTTTCAACCTGTATAGCAAGGTGAAGAATCTCCATGCTGGGCTGAAATAAACCCTCAACAGAGAAAACAACCTAAACCAGAAATCAGCTTCTGAAAAAAGAAAATTAAAAATCTGTTTTATTCCGTATACCACTCTACTAAAAATAATGAAATCTTGAGAACGCTGTCTGCTGTCAATATTTCTACTGAAAAATGCAGAATTGCTTATTCATGACAGAGAAATTTTTGTTTAAGACAACATAAATTAGAAAAGATTTTTTATAGAGGCGCAGGAGGAAGCTGCCCTTCCAGTACATGATTACAGCACTCAAAACATATGAAAAGGTAATACACTTAATAAACAGCTCAACTATCACTGCTTAAAGTGATTAATTCTTACATATTCATTTATTAAATTCACTAAAATATTAAATAAGACAATATCTATGGTCAGCTCTATTGATATATCTTTAAAGTAAGGCCAAAGAAATCAGTCATTTTCGTCAAAAATTATGTCCAAATCCTGCTGTCTGTTCTGGCAAAACTGCAATGACACAACTAATTTGCATTGAAATCCAAGTTGCATTAATAATTGAATCCAGACTGTTCTCTGTCTGAAATTAATCAAAGATGAGTCTATTTATAGTAAATCAAATTCCACTCAATTATTATATTTTTTCAATATTAATTACTATTATTATTACTCTGTATAATAAAGTAATTTACCTGTTGAAAGAACATACATTAAAGTAGATGAAAATTCAATAAAGATTAATAATCTTACTGTATGGATGCATACGAAGTGAAGAAAATGGTCTTTCAGGCTTAAACTGAAAAAATTTCCATAATTCCTTGTTGCTTAACTCGCTGGAATAAAGCTCACTGCTTTTAAAATTTGTTGCATACACATGGAATCCAAATCAGAGGACTTTGTATTTAACTGTTATTTTCAGAATGACCTTTGAGTTCATATTTTTTTGAAGTCAAATAATGGTAGTGCAGAAGAAACAGAACAAGAAATGTTTGTGATTCCAGTGTGTTTTTCAAATAATTGTTTTCCATATATTAGCGTTACATTTTTATGGAAAAGTGGAAAACTGAGGACTTAAAAAAAAAAAAGGTTTTCATACCCAATATTATAATTTAAAAAAAATTCATGTCTATCAAATTTTCTACAGTAAAGTTATATCATAAAAATATTCTTTACTTTTCATCCGGAGCCATATGAGAGGAAATAGAGGTCAGTTTATGGTTTTGACCCGTAGAAATAGAAATTCAAGTCAGCATTTCAGTTTAATAAAAACAAGAGAGAGATCAAAAGTCATATTTAGCTGAACTCTTCCTGAATGATCATGTTGAACCACCTACTTAATCTGTCTCACAAGTCTTTTTCTAACCATGATCAAGGATATAATAAGATGCATATGTTAATCTAGCATTTTAGGGTTGTGCTTGTATCTGTAACCTGTTTTAACGGCTGCGTATTTTAATCCTTGACAAATCAATGCTTTCTTTGTAAGCCATTTCATCAAAACTTACTTTTTTGTCTTTCTCTGGCTCAACACTACCTGTGCTGAACGATGATGAGCTGTTTCAGATGGGTGCTTTGAAATTTGATTTAATTTTCCTAGAAAGAGGTCGTATAATACTGGTTATTAGTATTTTGAAGCTTAGGATAATTATAACCCTGATCTGCTCTTTTCTCCTTGCTTTTCTTCAGATCTCGAAATGTTGAGATTTTTTTCAGGAAACTCATTTGGAGCACAAGTTCACATATGAAAGCTGAAAAACATGACCTGTTCATTAGGGTTCAGTATGACTTTGTTCAACAGACTCGAGTTTGATGACAGATCCCCAGCTCCACCCTCCTGGGCCAGGAAAGTCTTTACTATTAATCAGTCTGTCTGATTTAGGATCTTTGGCAAGTTCCAGAGAGCATCATGTCCAACATACCACATAAAGGATAACAGGTTCATTGTCAAGCAACTGAAGTTTAAAGTAGAATGAAACAGACGTAATACCAAAAGATAAAACCTACGTATTACTCTTTCCTGTTATCGGGATCTAAAATAGATACTTCTCATCTCCTGAGGCAGTTGTATTTAGAGCAAGAATTAGAAAGCTGACAAATTCATGTTTTAAAACCCTGCATTGACACTTGACTCTTTGTCAATGTTCCTTCCTATAGAATTAGAATAAGACAGTGCATAGTGGTATAATGAAAATTAGTTACCTGTTACATCAAGAACTTAAGTAATTCACAGACTAATGTATAAACATTTTCACTGAATGTCTTTCAAGGTAGATTATAAAACAACTGGCCGTTGTAGATATAGCCAGGACAAAGACATTTATAAATAAGATTAAAAGTTTAATCATCACCATTTTTTTTTCCCGTTATAATACCTCAGTGCATTGCTTTCAGATTGCAACAAAGATTGGAGTATCTACAGAACTAACGTTCCCAAATCCTTATTCGGCATTATATGTGGATATTACTGGGGGAAATGAAAGATTTATGCTAAAAATAGGAGAAAGGATAGCAAAATATTTGCTTTCTGCATGACGATTTACAGAACAGGAAACCTGAAGAGAGACCCTTTACTGAAGCAGGACAAGATAAGGGAAAACAAGCTGATGATAGCTGTGGTAACTGATCTTAAAATACCTTGCATAAGTGATGTATCGAGACTGAAGCAAAGCAATAACAGAAGAGGCCAGACAAAACCACTTCAGGGAGCTATGTTTAAAATAAGCAAATAATTTGGCATTTTTACACCATGGTTTTGACCTGAAAACCTGCAGTTCAAAGATCATACAACCCAAATAGCTCTACGATTGTCTAAATATCACCCTATCACTAAAATTATGATATGGCCACCTTAATATTATAAATTGGAGATCTATGCAGAGTGAGATGAAATGCACTTCTTAACTAATTTTGAAGAAATGTAAGTCCCTTGGAAAGGATTATGGAGGTAGTAGGGGGTTTCGTTGTGGAGGGGTTTCTTTGTTTGTTTCTTTGTTTTATTGAAAAGGAAAAACTCTTTGCTTTTCAGAAGTCTGAAATACCAAATATTGGGACTGTACCATGTTTATTTAAAAATCTTGAAGAGAAAAGTAAAATAAAAAGCAGATGGGAGTTATGACTACCCTGAACTGAGAACACCAGCAAATGATTCTATGTCTGTTACAGGAAGATTAAGAAAACTTTAATATACATAGTTTTACTAATATTTTTACAGAATATTGACCAGGACAATCTTGTGAACAAAGCACTTTGCATGACTCAGAATATTAAGACTCTGTTCCTGTCTCTTCCAAACTTGCCTATCTTGCATTAAATCTCTTAGGCTGTAACTCCAACAGTCAGTCTTGTGCCCTGCATAAAATACATTAAGTATAAAATTATGCATGGCTTATACTGTACTACTAGACTAGGGCTTAGTTTCTTATATTCCTTGTGCCTTTATTTACAATATATAGACAGGAATATTTTCTACAATGAAAAATTTGAGCAGCGTTCAAATATTGTGTAAGGGTGAAAATGTAGGTGTAATACCTAGACTGATGTAATGAAATATATGAATGATATATCAGGGACTGAAATACAATCTAGTTACTGAAACTGCAGCTACAGCAGAGGCCTCTCACACCCAGAAGAACAGAAACCCATTTAGCACACTTTAAATTACCCTGTTTTGATCCCAGAAATAAGCATGCTAATATAGTAGAAAAGGACAAGCATTTTTTTTATCCAACAGCCTGATAAAAAATATGATTGTCATCGCTAATAACAGTCCACAGGCCTTCTACTGGCTGTGCCTTATGCTGACTGTGCAGGGCCCCAGTCCTTGTGATCTGTTATCAATTTATTATGGGAACTGGCTGTGTGAGCATGGTACTTTGTGTCTCTTGTTATGATGTGCAGTTTAAGAGTAGGGTAATGGAAAAGGCTTTAAAAATATGACACAAGATGAAAGCAGAGGCTGCAGAACCATAAACAACTCAGTGACAGTCAAGTGCTGGTCACTGCAGTTGTTCAACGTCAAGAGATGGGTAAAGACATCTTTTGCTTTAAGGAAAGAAACACCAGCTAAGTAAGAAAAAAAAAAGGAAAAACCTCAACCCAAACCAAAAACCCAGCCAACCAATCAAACATAAAACAGCCAAGGAAGAGGATAAGACACCCACAGGGCTTGGAAAAATAACCCCCACCTTGTCCCTAGGCTTCATGAAGCATGTAGCCCAGGGGCAGAGAAGAGGAATGGCGCTTCCTGGAAACTTGTAGAAGGACAAGATCCAGAACGTGGGATGGGGAAAAAAAGAAATAAATCACTTCTCCTTGGGATTCCTCCATTGAAGGTCTCTTGAGCCTGACCACCTTGATGTCAGTGACTAAAATCATTAAGAACTGTACCAATCAAGAATAATAATGCAACATCAATTTTGTGGTACAGTGTGCTGACAGCTAAGTTAGGCTATGATTATTAAAGAGTGATTATTTTGAATATGTAGTGATAATGATTGATAATGTATGATAATGGATTGAATTCTCCACTAGTACTATGTGTTAATGATCATCAATCTAGTCAAGTTTTGTTCTGAAGCTTAAGACTTTCCCTATTTGTCAGTTTTCTAAACATGCCCATCACGGCTGTCTCTAAATCCCTGATTATACCTACACATTCCTGATACTGGAAATCTGGATAGCATAAAACAATTTCTAAACATTTTTTATTATTATTTTTCAGTTCTCATCAAAATAGCAATTTTTAAATTTCAGTTGAGAACAGGAAATAAATAATGGTTCTCAGAAATGGCATTGGTAGCTTTGAAATCTGAAAAGAAAGGCTCCTTACAAGCAATGCATGTCTTTTGAGATATGTAGTTAACAGTCCCAATCTATAAGTCGTACTTTACTATGTAGGACAAGAATCCACTGTTTATAAATGATGGACCCTGGCCTCTTATCCCACTCCTCGCACATCTTACTCAGTGTGGAATCTGTAGAAAAAAGTACATCCATCACAGTCCCTCTTAGGGCAAACTCAAAGCTGAAAGAGACTGAGAAAAAAGACAAAGGTCTAGTGGAATGCAAGTGTACGTGTAAATATAATTTCATACAGGACAGCATTTACAGGTAAGTGAACTTTCTTCTACAGGTGTCTTCTCATGTGTATGCTAACTGTGTGTGACTCAAACCAGCCACAACGCTATCACATATCTTCTGAAAGATCTCAGATCTCCATCACACAAACAATGCTTGCATCACCGCCCTGCTGAAAGCTGTATCTTCTCTGGATTTTCACTGAGAGTAAAGATCAATTATACGTGTTGCACAAACAGTATCAAGAAATAGAGTGTTGTGATGTGCTGGGCTCATCGTCTAATGTGTTGATGTTTTCTGTCTGATGATCCTGGGTAAGTATATTCACAGCTATTTAATCTGCCCCACTCTCTGCTGCCAGTGTTTTGGCTAGACCATACTGAGGTACATCTTTGATCTGGGGTCTGTCATTGTTTCTCTCTCAATTTTATGAAAGTTCACCTGTCACCTCTACACACTGTCACCCACGAATCTCAGTGAATCACTTTCAGGATTCACAGTGTATCATCAGTGTATCCAGTCTGCACCCAACAGGATTAAGTTTCAACAGCACAATGGCTACAGTGGAAGAATGCAAAAACAATAAAAGCTTCTATATGAATATGTTGTGATGGATTTTTGGCCTATATGGTGATATTTCTGATTGTTGACTTTCTGTTTATGCTGAATTCACGTCCAACATAGCAACACATTTCTCCTTCTCAGCGTCAATTTCACAAACTTTTGATATTTTAGTGCTCAGCGTTCGTAATTTATTTTCCATTTACTTGGTTTACCATTTTTGAAAATGTTATTTGCAAAAGAGTAGCAAGTTAGAGTCATCTTTTTGCATCAAACTTTGTTCTCCTATTCACCTTTGAAATAAAAACCTGATTAATCTTAAGAAATCCCTTCCTAAAACCTTCCTGTGAGCTCTGTGACTCTGAGAGATAATGTTTGCATATTTTTTTTAATGATTGTGAGACAATGCTTATGTGTCACTGCAGTTTGCTTTCAACTTACTTTAAGGTTATTAATGCTATCAGCAGCACTGTCCTGAAGAAGTCAGTAGAAATATCAGAGTATTGCCCCTTACTCTGAACTTTTGGAATAACTCAGGTTGACTATAATATAGTCCAAACTGTTTACCTTTATAAATTCAGCAATATGCTTGTAGGAACTTTGCTTGTGTCTACATTGTTTTTTTGTTTGGTTGAATTAGTTCAGAAAAGAAGGTGTTTTTGAAGTGATTATCTGACCAACTCAGTGGTAGTGAAGAGCAGCAACTGTATGAAACTAAACTAGAAGACAGGTCTCAGGGAGCACTGTGTACATCTTAGGCATTAGTGAGCATGTATTCTAGGGGAGCAGACTAGAGCTATTTTGAATGAAAATCCCTGAAACAAGTAGGACAGGCATCATATCCTCACAGCTGTTTTATTTTTCAGATTTGCTCCTGTTAGACTGATATTGTTAATTTAGGCATAGCCCTTGGTTGCCTGTATTACATTTAAATAATTTCACAGTACCTAATATCCTCAAACTTTATAATTTCTCAGGGGCAACTGGGAGAGTCTCTTTTATGGGGAATTTTGAAGAACATTGACACATGTGAGCATTCTTGTACATTTGTATAAATATACCCATGACTATTCACACACACCTTTCTGGATTAAAACAAACCAATGCTTTTTTTATTTTTTTATTTTTAACGTGATGAGGTTAAGCAGTATCTCCTAAATTTTCTTTGGAGAAAAGTAGACTGTCATATCAGAGCTTTCCAAAATGACCTACTTCTCTCTCCTTTCACCCTATAAAGTGCAGAGGCTCTGAGTTCAGAACTAGATCTGCTCTTCTTAAACTAGGAGACAGACTAGGTCACATCTGGACAAAATCTGCAAGTCTTGCTAGGCTGCTACCTGAGCATTTTTGGAAAGGTACTTTAGAAATCTTCCAAACCGTTGTGCCTGGTACCTGTTAGACAATCAGACAGGAAAATACATCAAATTTATATTTTCTAATGGGAAACCATTTTACTGGCAAATTCTGAACAGTTATGTTCTCAGTGCTCTGTTCCTGTTTATGCCTAGATGCATTTGTGAAATTCATCTCCCCTGTATATATTGATATGACAGGGCATCATGGCTCCAATGAAGCAGTAACAGAATATCATGTCAGTAATTTGACAGATCAAGGACTCTTCAAGGACTTTACAATGAAGAATGCTTCTTTAATTTTTCTCTCACATATGCGTACTCATATTAGCTTGTTCAAAGCTTCTATGGAGTCTATTAGGACTTTAATGTTGTTACTGAAATTCAGCTTATTCTGTGCAGATTGCAAGCTGTCATTATAATAAAATCAAGTTTTGTCTGGATCAAGTATAATTTCAGTCAAAAAATATACTACTTTACATTAGAGGATGAAACACTTGTGCTGAGTGATATGTTTCTTTTAACAGTAAATCAAATAATGAATAAATTGAGTTGTGTTTACATATAATCAAAAGTTTATGTCTATGAAAACATGCATCTTCAGAATTACAGCCCTAACATTTGGCTGAACTTTACCCATGTTTCTTAGCAGGCAAACTCACTTCATTAGGGAATGTTATCACAGGCTATCACGTCAGGGATATGCACACTGTCAAAGGCAAAAGTTATGCCTCTGTTCATAACTCAGATGTACCTAATGCACCTAGTGTTGCAGAGACCATTCAACAGTGTGTGATGTTAAACTGACAGTGCCGCTATAGGTGAAGCATCATCCATTTCTAAGCAGTCATACAGCACATGCAGTATGATAAGACATAGCCAATGCCAGAAATTTCTGAGGTCTTGCCAACCCTATAAGGCAATTCTAGAAACAGAAGCTTTCCATTCTTCATGGGTTTGGATTCCTCACATTTGCTGACTTGTTAGTTCCAGCTCATAGGATTCAAGCCTTCTGGTAAGACTGTTAGCCCAAGTTCATTGAAAGCTTTGTATATAATACATTTTAGGGCAATCATAGCCTCACAGAATTTAATCTGCACTGAAGTATCTGCTTGCTTGCTCTTAATATTTTTGGAGGAATGGCTGTTGGCTTCCAGACATTCAAGCACTTCCATTAACTTCCTTTTGCATGACAATATGGATATTCCTAAGCCTTTTAAAGATGGTGAAAAATGTGACTACAATGCTGTTGCCCTAAAATGTGTAGGAATATACAATAAAATAACACAGTAAGACATTATTAGATGAATTTCATGTAATATTCTTAGTGAATCAGTGTGTTTTAAATATGTCTTTAAAGATATAATAGTACTTCTGTGAAACTAACATTTAGTATGCATGTTAATTGAGCTGTGAATATAAAAAATGTTTAACAAAAATGTTAAGGCCTCATAATATCCTTTTGTTTTGAAGATTATGTTTTTCCTAGATGAGTTTGCTCCATTTCAGTAGGGATAATTTGATTGTGAATAGAAAATGATGAAAAGGAAAGGTCTTGGACATGACTGCGGGAGTTAATTAATAAATTGGTGTAAGGAAATTTGGGAATTAACAATTTACACTGGTTTTGGTGTCTGAATGAATCTGTATACTATTGATCTTTTGAGGGTGACGGAGCACTGGAACAGGCTGCCCAGGGAGGTTGTGGAGTCTCCTTCTCTGGAGATATTCAAGACCCGCCTGGACGGGGTCCTGTGCGGCCTGCTGTAGGTGACCCTGCTTCGGCAGGGGGGTTGGACTAGATGACCCACAGAGGTCCCTTCCAACCCCTACTATTCTGTGATTCTGTGA
>Ga0181612_126314_pt1 | contig 12179 bp, 14 predicted proteins | sample HoacroProtozoa21_FD_119630 | JGI IMG/M metagenome (GOLD analysis project Ga0181612, IMG submission 119630) | Hoatzin crop microbial communities from Cojedes, Venezuel. Combined Assembly of Gp0051906, Gp0051904, Gp0051908
CCTATCTGGACGTGATCGTGACCCTGGCACCGGTCCTGGGCCTTCTGGGCACGGTGACCGGCATGATCTCGTCCTTTGGCAGTTTCAGCCAGAGGTTCGACGATCCTCTTTTGGTTACGGCAGGGATAGGTGAAGCCCTCATCACCACGGTCTTTGGCCTTTGCATCTCCATCGTCGCCATCTGCCTTCTGGCTTATTTTGACCGCCGGGCCAAAAAGGTGCGGCTCGATCTGGAGGAGATCGCGAACTCTATCCTGGAATCTGCCGCCCGAAAAGAGCGCGAAAAGGGGAAGGGGGAGACGCCATGATCTCCCTCAAGGCAAGGCGCAAAAGGTCCGGGGGCATCATGCTGGGACCCATGATCGACATGATGTTCCTCCTGCTGATCTTTTTCATGGTGGGGACCATGTATATGTCAGAGACCCGGTCCATCCCGGTGAAGCTTCCCAAAGCCGCCGCGGCGCAGCTCGAAAGGAGTGGGGATATTATCGTGACGGTGAAAAAGGACGGCTCTCTCTGGCTCGAGGGCAGGGCCGTAAATAAAGACGAAGTCCTGCAAAGGGCTACGGCAGCGGGACAGAACGGCAGCAAAAAAGGAGTCGTCATCAAAGCGGACGAAGATACGCCCTATAAGTTTGTGGTGGCCCTGCTGGATGATCTGAGAAGATCGGGGATAGAACGGGCGGGACTTGCCACGGATAAGAAGTGAGCCATGGACGACAACGTGAAAAAGGGCCTGGGATTTTCCCTTGCGGCCCACGCCGTGCTGCTTTTCTTATTGGGCTGCGCGGCCCTTTATCTGCCCGAAAGGGCACCAAAGAACGCCATCTATGACGTGGCACTGGTGACGGGATTTCCCGCCGCGTCGCCCGGCGTGGCAGCTCTCCCTCATGAGCAGGGGAGTAAGGCCGGGCCGGAGCTCTCCGATATAAAAGAAAATTTCCCTGCAGAAAAACCTCGGGCAGTGCCTGAGAGCGCCCCTGATAAAAAGGTATCCAAAGAAGCGGCAGGACCTGCCGAAGGGACCGTTTCTCAAAATGCCGGGAGCGTATCCGGCAGTGAAAGCCGCGCTGCGGGAAGTGCCGCGGCGGGCAGTGGCGGAGCTTCAGGTACAGGAGAAGAAGGATCGGGCAATGAGATAGCATCTCCTGCCGTGCCGCCGAAGGTCACGGCCTCAAGAGCGCCGGCCTATCCGCAAAGCGCCCGGGAGAAAGGCATCGAAGGCACTGCCGTCGTGCGTTTTCTCGTGGGAAAGGACGGCAGCGTGGAGGACGCGGTCCTGTCCCGATCTTCCGGCAGCAAAGATCTCGACAGGGCGGCCCTCAAAGCTGCGAGGGGCTTTCGCTTTGCCCCCGGCCTTGACGGAGCGGGGCGGCCCGTGCGCTGCTATGCCTACCAGCCCTTCGGGTTCAGGATCGAAAAATGACATATTGTGTCCATGTTATTTTGGACGTGAAAAAACGGAGACGGACTTTCTGGTCCATCTCCGTTTTGAATTTGCATGAGCAGTATAGCGATGCGGCCTTACACTCCGGTGCCGTCGAAGGAGGGGATGCAGGCCTCGTCCGCGGCCTCGCCGGTCTGGACGAACCCGTCCAGGATCTTGCTCTCGGAGAGATATTCCGAGACCTCCTGGTATTCTTCTTCCGTCACGGTGCGGTCGATCTCGGGGTACTTGGCGGCGTCGCCGCAGGGCACGTACTGGTGCATGAGAGAGAACATGACCTGGTGGGGCTCGAAGGTCTCGGCCACCCAGTCTATGACTTTTTTGGCGTTTTCCGTCATGCCTGGCAGGAGCAGGTGACGGATTATGACGCCCTTTTGCATGATGCCGTCTTTATCTATGACGAAGGGACCTGTCTGGCGGTACATCTCTTTGATGGCACTCCTTGCGGTGCGCCAGTAGTCGGGCGCGTTGGAATATTTTATGGCGGCGATGTCGTCGCTGTATTTGAGGTCGGGCAGATAGATCTGCACCTTGCCCTTGAGCTTTTGCAGCGTGTCAACCGCCTCAAAGCCGCTGGTGTTGTAGACCACCGGCACGGGCAGGGGCTCTTTGAGGCTTTCTATGACGGCGAGGGAAAAGTGGGTGGGGGTCACGAGATTGATGTTGTGGACGCCCTTTGCGATAAGCTCAAGATAGATCTGCCGCAGCCGTTCCACCGAGATCTCCTTGCCCTTGTCGAGGCAGCTGATCTCATAGTTCTGGCAAAAGACACAGTGCAGGTTGCAGCCGGCAAAGAACACGGTGCCGCTGCCCCGCGTCCCGCTGATGACGGGCTCCTCCCACATATGGACGCCGGCCCTTGCCACCACGGGCAGCGTGCCCAGATGGCAGGAGCCGAAGATGCCGTCCGTGTCAAAGCGGCTCTTTGGCCGCTCCACCCCGCAGCGGTGGGGGCAGACGTAGCATTCCAGCATGTTGGTCCTCCTTTTTGCCCTGAGGCGGTTTTTCCTGCCCCTATTATACCTGAAAGCTCTCTTTGGCAAAAGAAGAAAATTGGCACACGGGGCCCGCCATATGATGCGCGCTCGGGCGAAAAATGGTAAAATAAAAGAACGAAGGGAGGCGAGATCTTGAAAGTTGTGACCTATCGCGACCATAACGGTTTCCAGAGGGTGGGGCTGGTCTTTGGCAGGACGGTCTATCCCGCGCGCCTTTTTGGCTTTGAAGCAGAGATCATGATCGAATTCATCCTCGAGTCCGCGGACCTTGATTTTTCCGCGCTCAAGGAACCTGACAGGGGCGGGATGCCCCTTGACAGCGTGGCGCTCATGGCGCCGATCCCCACCCCGGTCCAGGACGTCATCTGCCTTGGGGTCAACTACATGGACCACGCGGTGGAGAGCGCAAAGGCAAAAGCCATAGATTTTGACGGCAAAAGAGAAGAGGCCGTCTATTTTTCCAAGCGCGTGGCGGAAGCGGTGCCGTGCTTCGGGGCCATCGAGAGCCACAGCGATATCACAAAAAAGCTCGACTACGAGGCCGAGCTGGCCTTCATCATCTCCCATGAGGCCAGGGACATAAAGGCCAAAGATGCCATGGACTATGTCTATGGCTATACCATCATGAACGACGTGTCCGCAAGGGACATCCAGACCGCCCACAAGCAGTGGTATTTCGGCAAGAGCCTCGACGGGTTCACGCCCATGGGGCCCTGGATCGTGACCAAAGACGAGCTGGAATTCCCGCCCCAAAGACGCATCTGGTCCCGCGTCAACGGACAGATGCGCCAGGACAGCAATACCGGCAACATGATCTTTGACATACCCTATATCATCGAAGAGCTCTCAGCCGGCATGACGCTGATGCCGGGCGCCATCATCTCCACCGGCACCCCAGCGGGCGTCGGCATGGGCATGGAGCCGCCCTGCTATCTGGAAAAGGGCGATCTGGTGGAATGCGGCATCGACGGGATAGGGGTTTTGGTCAACACCGTGGTATGATCGGGCAGATCTTTGATATATAGATCATATAAAGCGATGTATAATATTACTTGTGCCAAGGAGGAAAACGCATGGATGAGATCACATTGAAATACGGCTGCAATCCGAACCAGAAGATCGCGAAGGTGAGCCGCCCCGACAGGCTGCCCTTCACAGTGCTGAACGGCAGGCCCGGCTACATCAACCTGCTGGACGCACTAAACAGCTGGCAGCTGGTGAAGGAACTCAAGAAAGCCACGGGCCTTCCCGCGGCCGCGTCCTTCAAGCATGTGAGCCCGGCGGGCGCCGCCGTGGCCACCGAGCTTTCAGATGTATTAAAGAAGATCTATTTCGTCGACGACCTGAAGCTCTCGCCCCTGGCCTCGGCCTATGCCGCGGCCCGCGGCGCGGACAGGATGTCTTCCTACGGCGATTTTGCCGTGCTGAGCGATATCTGCGACGAAGAGACCGCGATCCTTTTGAAGCGCGAGGTCTCAGACGGCGTCATCGCGCCGGGCTATACCGACAAGGCCCTTGAGATCTTAAAGAGCAAGAGAAAGGGCTCCTATCTGGTGCTGCAGATAGATCCCGATTACGTGCCGGAAGAAGAGGAGATCAAGCAGGTCTTTGGCGTGACCTTCACCCAGAGCCGCAACAACGCCAAGATCGATGAGAGTCTGCTGGAGGATATCCCCACAGCCAACAAGAAGATCCCCGAGAACGCCAAGCGCGATCTTCTGGTGGCCCTCATCACCCTCAAATACACCCAGTCCAATTCCGTCTGCTACGTCAAGGACGGCAAGACCATCGGCGTGGGCGCGGGCCAGCAGTCGAGGATCCACTGCACCCGCCTTGCGGGCAACAAGGCCGATATCTGGTGGCAGAGGCAGAACCCCAAGGTGCTCTCTCTTCCCTTCAAGGCGGATATCCGCCGCCCGGACCGGGACAACACCATCGACGTCTATATCTCCGAGGACTGGGAGGACGTCTTGGCAGACGGCGTCTGGGAGCAGTTCTTCACCAAGAAGCCCGAGCCTCTGACAAGAGAGGAGAAAAAGGCCTGGGCCAAAAAGCTCGACAACGTGGCCCTGGGCAGCGATGCCTTCTTCCCCTTCGGGGACAACATCGAAAGGGCGAGACGCAGCGGCGTGAGGTATGTGGCCGAGGCCGGCGGCTCCATCAGGGACGACAATGTCATCGAGACCGCGGACAAATACGATATGGCGGTGGCCTTCACCCACCTGAGGCTCTTCCATCATTAAGAGCCGCGTAAGATCCGCCGATCCGCCAAAGCCATAAAACACAAACAGCGAAATATGAAAAGCCCCGGAAAGCACTGCTTTCCGGGGCCTTCTTCGTTTGACCGAAGTACGATATCTTCAGATCATCTTATTTGTGATGATAGATGTCGACGCGGCGGTTGTTGGCGCGGCCCGCATCGGTCTCGTTGGTGTCGACCGGATTGGTCTTGCCCTTGTAGTCGAGGTTGAGACGGTCGGCGGCGACGCCGTTATTGGTGGCGATGGCGGCGATGTTGTCGACGCGGCGCTTCGAGAGATCGTCGTTGTATTCGTTGGTGCCGTAGCTGTCCGTGTTGCCGATCAGCTTGAAGGAGGTGTCAGGATAATCCTTGGCGACCTGCAGGAAGTTGTCGATCTTGGCCTGCTCGCTGGCCAGCGGCTGATCTTCGTCGAAGCCGAAGTGGATGCTGTCGAGATAATAATCGTTCCAGACATGCTCGGGGACGGGCTCTGCCACTGCCACGGGCTCGGCTACCGGTTCGGGGACATAGACGGGCTCGGCCTTCTTGTGGCCGCCGAATCTGTAGGACAGGCCGGCCAGGATGCCGCGGAACTTGATGTTGCGATGGTCGTCGCGCTCGGTGGAAATGTAGCGATAGCCCGCGTTGAGGTCGAAATCCTTGCCCAGCTTGAAGGCCATGCCGGCTTCCCAGAGAGCGGTATCCTTGGTGCCCAGAGCGCCTCTGGCATAGATGTCGGCGACATTGCCCAAAGGAGCCTTGGCGATGAGGCCCAGCTGGGCCACGTTGTTGGTCTCGTTGACGTCTACGTTGCGGTACTCGTACTTGATGCGGTTGTAGCCGCCATAGACGGCCAGGTTCTTGGCCAGGGAGTAGACCAGGTTGATCTCATGCTCGTTGCCCTTGTTGAGTTCCTTGGTGTTGAGGCCATGGAAGGAATATTCGAGGCCCAGTTTGTCGGTGAAGCCATAGAACATCCCGCCGTAGAAATTGGCCTTGCTCTTGCCGACGTGGTTGTGCCCGCGTTTGCTGGTGGGGCTGGCGTGGTAGGCGCTTACCTTTGATTTGGGCCACCAGGCGCCGAGATCTACCTGACCCTCGCCCTTTTCCCAGGAAGTCATTGGCGCGGCGCTTGCCACCGCGCTGACGGCCAGGGCCATCATGATACCTAATGCGACACTCTTCTTCATACTTCTTTTTTCCTTTCGTATGTCATGCGCGTATTTTTATGAGGCCTGCCGCCTCTGAAAAATATTATATCCTGTCTTTGGGTTTAGGACAATATTTTTCGGCTCTTCGTGCACATGTGTGGGTGAAAAATCCAAACGGATGCGGCAACAGTGCCGATTAAGCGAAGTAGCATTTTGGCTGTGAATTTGTATGGGCAAATCGCGGTGCGCAGGACAGATCAAAACCAAGCATGTTTCTAGACTATGTTTGACGCACAAACCAATCTATACTGCCAACCAATGGCGTAGCGAATTGACGCTATCAGGGATGGGCCTGTTACTGTAATCTGATTACCTGCCTGGGGATTTACCCACAATTATGCACGAAGCCTCAGAAAAAAGGGCATAAAAAAACCTGCCGGATATAAGGTCCGGCAGGAAGATCTGCTGTATCAGCGTTTGCTGTACTGGGAAGCCTTGCGGGCTTTCTTGAGGCCGTATTTGCGGCGCTCTTTTTCGCGGGGATCGCGGGTCATCAGTCCTGCCTTCTTGAGGGCGGGACGGAAAGCTTCGTCGATCTTGCAAAGGGCGCGGCTCACGCCGTGGCGGATAGCGCCGGCCTGGCCGGAGAAACCGCCGCCGATGACGTTGACGAGAACGTCATACTTGCCCTTGGTCTCGGTGAGTTCGAGCGGCTGGTTGACGATGAGCTTCAAGGTCTCCAGACCAAAATAATCATTCATCTCACGGCCGTTGATGACGACCTTGCCTTCACCCGGTACCAGGCGGACGCGGGCAATGGAAGATTTACGACGGCCGGTAGCACTGTAAACAACTTCTGCCATAATTATCTCTCCTCCTGATTACCGTACGTTGATTTCCAGAACTTCAGGCTTCTGGGCCGCATGGGGATGATCGGGGCCGGCATATACATGCAGCTTGCCGTAGATCTTCTCTCCGAGGCGGTTCTTGGGGATCATGCCGCGTACGGCCATCTCCACCATACGGACAGGGTTGTTGGCCAGCATATCCTTGGCCTGTACATACTTGTCGCCGCCCAGATAGCCGGTGTGGCGCATATAGGTCTTCTGGGTCAGCTTCTTGCCGGTAAGGACGACCTTGTCGGCGTTGATCACGATGACATTGTCACCGGTGTCCATGTGCGGGGTAAAGGTAGGCTTGTTCTTGCCGCGCAGGACTTTGGCAACTTCGGCCGCCAGACGGCCCAAAGCTTTATCAGTGGCGTCCACCACGAACCATTTGCGTTCGATGTTGGACGGGTTTGCCATGAAAGTCTTCATTTAAAACTCCCTCCAGAATCTGCATTCATTCAAGTTGGTCGATGATATACGTGAACATGATGATGAGTCATTACGGACCCTTCCGGGGGCTAATCGAAAGGCGGCCCGTAAAATCACGCAAAGCTATTTTACTCAATCGGGCATGGTTTGTCAACAAAAAAAGCGGCTTTTTAGTCCGCTTTTACAATAATATAGAAGAAATTTCTGTGTCTTTTCGAGGCCACGTTCTCCCTTAATGCCGCTTTACTGCGCCAGAGGCGCATCTTTCAGATCTGGCGTGCCTTTTTTCCGAAGGCTATGGCGCTGCTGCCCGCAAGAAGGCCTGCCGCCGTCCCCCCTTAAAGGGGTCGGTACCGGGCCTTTGAGGCCATATTATGGAAAAAGGCCCGCAGCTGCGGGCCCTGCATCTTTGTTAATCTTTATTGCTGCTGCTCCAGAGGATCCGGACCATAGCGGTTGGGGCCCTCAGTGCCTTTTTTGAGCAGAAGATAGAGGCAGAAGATGATGTTCACGATCGGCAGTATGATCAGTGCCGCCATCCAGCCGGACTTGTCCAGATCGTGCAGGCGCCGCGCCATGAGGGACAGGTTGGCCACGATGAGGATGATGAGGATGGCCGTGAGGATGAGGTTGATGGCAAAGCCTGGCTGCAGTGCGGCCGCATACCTTACGAGCGCGGAAAGAAAATACAGCGCCAGATTGCGCTGGAAATATTCCATCCTGGCAAGGCGCCCTTCCGTCGAAAAAAATTCCTCCCGGATATCCATCTTCATCACTCCTTACCCTGCAAAATCACTGTAGCCCACCTGGGCCAGATAAAGGCCCTGGGCCGGGGCGGGGGAATTTTCGAAGTCTCCCCTCTTGCCCGTGAGCTCGGCGGCAAAATCATCCGCAGACTTGAAGCCAAGCCCGGCGCGCACCATGGACCAGACAAGGTTGCGCACCATATGGTAGACGAAGCCGTCTCCCGCGACCTTATAGCGCAAGAAGCCCTCCGCCGCCTTAAACGGCGTCAGGATGGGACCACACTCTCCATATTCCCATTCGGACACATATATGGTCCTGACCGCGTCCACATCCACGCTGCCCGTGCTCTGAAAGCCCGCAAAATCATGCCTGCCCAGGATCTTTTGCGCGCAGGATCTCATCACCTCAAGATCGGGCAGCTTGGGCAGCTGCCAGGCCAGATCCTTCATGAAGGGATCTTCGCCCTTCGTGATCTCGCACAGATATTCGTACCTTTTCCACCTGGCGCTGCTGCGGGCGTTGAAATCCTTTTCGGCCGCCTTTGCGTCAAGGGCCCTTATATCCTTTGGCAGCGTGCCGTTTAAGGCCCGCACCATATTCTCCACGGGGATGGAGCCCTTCGTTTTAAAGGAGACCACCTGGCCCAGGGCGTGGACCCCAGCGTCCGTGCGTCCGCTGGGGATCACCGTGACCTTTTCGCCGCACAAAGATGCAAGCCGGTCCTCCAGGACGCTCTGCACGGTCTCGGGACCCTTCTGCCGCTGAAAGCCGGCATAACGCGTCCCCTCATAGGCCAGAGTGAGACGGATGTTCCTTTCTTCTCCCATAGGATCTCCCCTGATCTGTCAGATGATCTTGGGCCCCCAGCGCAAAAAGGCCAGAAGGGCCGTCACGGCGATGGCGAAGATGAAGGCCACCGTGTCCTTTGAAGTATAGCTCAGCTCATGCATCCTGGTCCTGCCCTCGCCGCCCTTGTAGCAGCGGGCCTCCATGGCCACGGCCAGATCGTCCGCCCGCCGGAAGGCGCTGACGAAGAGGGGGATCAGGATGGGGAGCATGTTGCGCCCTTTTTCGATGATGTTCCCGCCGGTAAAGTCGGCCCCCCGGGCCGTCTGGGCCTTGATGATCCTGTCGGTCTCCTCAAGGAGCGTAGGGATGAACCTTAGGGCGATGGTCATCATCATGGCGAGCTCATGGGCCGGCACCCCCACGGCCTTGAAGGGCCGAAGCAGCGTCTCTATGCCGTCGGTCAGCACGATGGGGCTCGTGGTGAAGGTCAGAATGGACGAGAGCATCAAGAGCAGTATCAGCCTCATGCTCATCTTGACGCCCATCTCCATGCCCTCTTTGGTGACGCGGATGAATTTCCAGCTGTAGAGCACCGTGTCCCCCTGCCCCACAAGAGAGTGCAGCAGAAGAGTGATGATTATGATGAATAAGAGCGGTTTGACGCTCCTTAATACCAGCATGAAGGGAAGATGCGCAAGACGGATCAAAAAGAGCACCATAAGGCATAAGATGCCGTAGGCCAGAGCGCTCTGGGCCATGAAGATGGCCGCGATGAGGATGATCGTGGCCAGGATCTTGGTCCTGGGGTCGAGCTCATGGACAAAGCTGGCGCCGGGGTAATACTGTCCCAGTGTTATGTTTCCCAGCATCACCTTATCCCCTTTCTGCTCTTTATCGCTTCGACGAGACTCTTTTCGTCCCGCACCGCGTCAGATAGTTTCAGGCCCTTTTGCGTAAGGAGCTCTTTGAGCTTATAGATCTCTGGCACGTCAAGGCCCGCCGCAAGTAGCGTCTTTTTCTCCCGGGTGAAGAGCTCATGGGGCTTTGCGTCAAGTATTATGGAGCCTTCTTTCAGGACCAGCATCCTTCCGGCATATTCCGCGGCGTCCTCCATGCTGTGGGTCACCATGATGATGGCGGTCTTCTGCTTGCGGTTGAGGGACATTATCTCGGAAAAGACCTGTTTTTTGGAGCCCGGGTCAAGGCCCGCCGAAGGCTCGTCCAAAATGAGATAGTCCGGCTCCATGGCCACGACCCCCGCCATGGCCACCTTGCGCATCTGTCCGCCGGACAGGGAAAAGGGGGACCTTGTGGCATAGATCTCAAAATCAAGGCCCACGAATTTCATGGCGTCTTCCACGCGGCGCTGTATCTCAGATCCGTCAAGTCCCAGATTCTTCGGGCCGAAGGCGATATCCTCATAGATGGTCTCGGCAAAGAGCTGATGCTCGGGATACTGGAAGAGCATCCCGATCCGGCCACGCGCCTTTTTGGCCGCGGCACCCTTTTCGGAAAGGTCCTGTCCGTCGAGCGAGGCCTTCCCAGAAGACGGCTTCAAAAGGCCGTTGAGGCACTGCATGAGGGTCGATTTGCCGCTGCCGGTATGGCCCGTCACAGCGACGAATTCACCCTTTTCTATCTCGAGGGACACGCCCTGCAGGGCCTTTTTCTCATAGGGCGTGCCGGGCGAATATGTATATGAAATGTTTTCCAGTTTCAGGGACATTTATCCATCTTCTCCTGCGGCCTCTCAGGCCAGATTTTGGGCCAGATCCTCCAGGGACACAATGTGTTCGGGCAGCTTCATCCCCGCTTTTTTGAGCGAAGACGCGATCCTTGCGGCAAGTGGCGCCTCAAGGCCCATCTTTTCGAGCTCGTCGGCGCGCGAGAGCACCTCTTCGGGGCGCCCTTCCATCACCACGCGGCCCTTTTCCATCACCACCACCCTGTCCGCGGCCAGGGCCTCGGACACGAAATGGGTGATATAGACCACGGTGATGCCCCTTTCCTTGTTGAGCTTCACCATGGTGGATAAGATCTCTTTTCTCCCCTGAGGATCAAGCATGGCCGTGGGCTCATCCAGCACGATGCAGTCGCTCCCTAAGGCCAGGGCCCCCGCTATGGCGACCCGCTGCTTTTGCCCGCCAGATAGAAGATGGGGCGCGTGCTGGGCATATTCGCTCATGCCCACCGTGGCAAGGGCCTTATCCACCCTCTGCCTGATCTCAGAAGGCTCCACGCCTATATTTTCCGGTCCGAAGGCCACATCCTCCTCCACGAGGGAGGCCACGATCTGGTTGTCCGGGTTCTGGAAGACCATCCCCACCGTCTGACGCACCTTCCAGAGGTTCTCCTCGTCTTTGGTGTCCATGCCATTGACCCGGCAGGTGCCCTCCGTCGGCAGCAAAAGGGCGTTCATATGCCGCGCCAGCGTGCTCTTGCCACTGCCGTTGATGCCCAGCACCGTGACGAATTCGCCCTTTTTGACGGTCAGGCTGACCTTATCCAGGGCCGTGACCTGATGGGTCTCGTCTTCGCTGTATGTATAGGTCAGATCTTCGATCTGGATCATGTCGTCCATAGATATCCTCGTTTCTAAGGCCTCTCAGGCCAAAATCGCATCACCATTATAATGCAGCGCCCCTGCTGCGTCAACCTTATATTTCATCAGGTTAACCAGAGTGTTTTTTGCCCGCCAAAGTGTGAACAATTCCCAAACTATGCGCCCTGAGCGCTCTTTTCACTTTTTTGTCAAAATTGGGATGCTATAATATAGGCATCGACGCAATAATACCAACATCTACTGGGGGAGGAATTATCATGAAGAAGATCCTTGTGCTCGCGGCCATGCTCACCGCCTTTTGCTGCTCGTGCTTTGCCGCATGGCAGGAGATCGGCACCGAGAACGGTGCGCGTTATTATTTCAACGACGAGAGCGTGCGCTACGCCCTCGCCACGGATGAGAAGACCAAGCGCGAGACCGTCACCACTGACGTGATCTTCGTGGAGGAAAGGGTCGTGCCCACCGCCGAACAGATCCGCACCATCATCGACGAGATCAAGGACGAGAAGATCAAGGCCGTGGCGGAGATGCGCACCCTGAACTACATGCTGCCCGCGAAAAAGCATGTGATCGTGTCCGCCATCTACTATCTGGACAAAAACGGCAACGCCATCTACGGCGAGGCTCCCAACGCCGAGTTCGAGTTCAAGGACGACTCGATCCCCGGCAGGCTGGCCTCCATGCTGCAAAGCTTCACCAGACAGCATCATGCCGAGCTGCTGCGTATCTCTCAGCCCGGAGCCCAGAAATAAGAAATAGACCACAGATAACATAAACGCCTGCCGGCAATGCCGGCGGGCGTTTTTTTACGCCCTTTTTGCCCCGAAGATAAGAAAACGCCCCCCCGCCTTTTTCGCCGGGGCGGAATTTCTTATAATAAAAAAAAACCGAACAACAAGAACATCACCAGACCCCCCGCCAGC
>Ga0181612_129002_pt1 | contig 12178 bp, 6 predicted proteins | sample HoacroProtozoa21_FD_119630 | JGI IMG/M metagenome (GOLD analysis project Ga0181612, IMG submission 119630) | Hoatzin crop microbial communities from Cojedes, Venezuel. Combined Assembly of Gp0051906, Gp0051904, Gp0051908
GACTACTTTTTAGAAAATACTCGAAAAGCAAAAAAGGCCCAAAAAAAAAAAAAACCCGGAAAAAAAAAAATCTGGGAAAAGAAAAAAGGGGCCAAAAAATAAAAGGGCCAAAAAAAAAAAAAAAAGACCGCAGTCTTCCACTCCCAACCCTGTTTGTAGGGCAGCGTAACCTATTTTACAGTGAAGACAGGCTCGTACAAAACCACATTTTGCTATTAAAAGTCTGTCTCATCCACTGGGATGCAAACATTTTTTTTTCAGGAAAACACAATGTCCCACAAGCTGAAAAAAAAGACAAGAAAAAGCTGAAGGCAGTGGCAGAAGTTGTGTCTGAAACTTGTGCTCCAAACTCTGCTGCTTCCTCCTCTCGCTGGGGCGGGCAGTGCAGAGGCTCCGGCAGCGCTCAGACACACGGCGAGGGGGTTTTTCCCCCTCCAAAAAAAAAGAAATAGGTGGCAGTTTCTGAAGGTAGAGAATAAAATAACCTGCGAACATGGGAGGAAGGTGTTACAGCCCTTGTGACAGAAGGTGAGATTCAACCTCACAAGCTAATTTCAGCCCTGGCATCACTTCTATTGAGGTCAGTGTTGCTCCAGGAGGGAATATTTTTTTTTTTTTTGCAATCTGATTGCTATAGCAATAAATTGCACTAAATTTCATCCCCCTTCTAAGCTACTTCTAGGACAGTAACTTAAGTCAGCTGACAGGGAAAGCCACTTTTCATGGCTGTATCTCTCTACATGTAGAGGTATTCAGTATCATAAGCAGGAGGATTTTACTCTGTAAATTCTAGAAAAAAGGATTTTTCTACATCTATATTCCAACAGACATTCAGGCGTGCAGTCCTGTCCCCCGCTGCCCTCTCTGCAGCCCCTTCCCGTGGCTTCCCGGCTGGTCGGGAATGCTGTAAGGGTGGCTGAGCCACAGCCCACGGGTGCCACAGGGTACCCTGCCCCAAGACGGGGCACTCGCATCTCCTCAGCGGTGTCACGTGCAGCAAAGCCAAGCACCGACCTGGGAAAAAACCACATCCAATGCCTGAAAAAAATAATGAACCCTCAAAATTCATGGGACATACCCCACAAATTTGCAGAAACAGTTTCGCTGCATGTGCTTTCTTTTGGGTGCGTGAGAAAGTTTTTCTACGTGTACTGGCACCTATGCGATGTGGCTCAGGCTGAGCATGGCTTGTATTTATTATCATATTTAGATTTGGGCTGTACTCCCTTGCTACAGTTATGAAAAGTATTTTAGAGATAGCATCTACACAAAGAAGACGAATAAAAACCTAAGAGCATAACTTGCCAACAGCAGGATTTACTCATTTTTTGTTTCTCTTTAATAAATTACACATTGGATGTGTAATCTCTGTGTAACTTTGTCTTCCCTAGTTTGTTTGGAGTCAGAGTCACACTTTGGGCAGTAACTATCCTTACATGAGCACATTTCTGGTAAACCTGTGGATGCTGAAGATGCCAAGATAATCTATTAATTTTTGTTGTCCATTTGTTGGGTTTAGCCTCGGGAAATTTTTGCAGAAATAAATGCAACTTGAATTTAAGCGAAGTATTTTTAGCTGAGCTGTGCTCTGCCTGGGTGTACAGGGCTCTAGGCAGTTGAAAGTGCTCTTTCTGAAAGTGTTTTAATAGTAAGAGAGGAATAAGTATTTGGACAAGTGGTGGAAAACTAAAGCCTTTCTTTCTATGCTGTGAAGATTTTGAATAGTACTTGTCAATAAAGCAACTCCTATTGTAATTGTACCGGAGACATGGGCCTCCACCCCGAAAAAGCTGTCTCAGAGATACTAACCTCATTAAAATATGAATGAAAAGGCAGCCATCATTGTAATGGGAGAAAACCATTTACTCGGCAACAAACTTTATCTGCTATCTTTTGTAAAAATATAAATATGACATCCAGCAGATTTTTCATTATATTTGATGAGGAGGTTGATGAACACACAGTTTTTTTCTTAAGTTTACAAATAAGTCACAAAATCCGATCCTTCCCTCTCTGCTTTTTCTACTGAGCATTTCAAAATTGGAAGCACCTTCAAATCATTTGAAATCTTTAAAAAGGAAAAAAAAAAGAGGGCTTTGCTTCTTTGGGGCTTTCTTTAAGGTTGAAGGAAACCTTTGCATTTATTTTTTGTTTCGTTTTGTTTTGTTTTCCAGAATATCTCATCCAATTTCAAAACAAAACAAGAGAATTCATTACAGACTACTGTGACGACACCTTAATAACAGTCAATTATAGGGTGCTCAAATGCCTGTTCATTACTATGTCTCTGTTAATCTAGTCTTAAATTTCTTGCTTGATAGATACCACAACCGGCCAAGAATACAATTGCATTACAAAGTGCAATAAAAAAATATACAAAATGTAACTGCAGGAAGTAGGCAGTTTCAGAATAACCAAGCTGCCAGTCAAACATTTGTCAAAACAATTAGACATATCTGGTAATTTTTTTAATAAAATATAGACAGACTCGCAATGAGTAACAGACGAAGCATTAGGTTTATATAGGAATTGTTTCAAAGACTTAGAAATAAGTCTTTTAAAATGTTTCATGTGATTTACTCATTATCTTTTCATCCACAAAAGTGTTCAAATCATTTCTGATATTAGTTAAAAGTCAATATTTAGAAGTGAAAATTCAAACCTCCTTTGCTCTAGGCTAAAACAGGAGCAACATGAATGCTGAGCTGCTACTCTAAAGGCTGATGGGATATATAATTAGCTATTATGTTAATTGAATCCACTGTGAGTTTGTTGTATGAGATTTCTTCATATAATATGCAAATAGCTTCGAAGGTTTAGTTTTATTAGACAATATAATTAGAAATCTTCTAAAGGAGTGAATGCTAATGAGGGATAATAAAGCTTTGTAAAATATCTGTTTGTTGGGTGAGCAGACCACCTGGGCTTAATCAATACCGGGAACTTTATTGTGTAACGGCATATTTTAAAGAAAGTTTAAGAATTTACCTTTCAATTTCATTCATCATAGTTTCATTTTAGGAGAAGGAGAGTTCATTATAGCAAGGAAGGAGGTGAAAATCTTGCAATAAGGAAGGAGGTGAAATTCTTGTAATCTGAGGGGAGGAAAACTTCAAAAATAAACCGTTCATATTCTGATTATTTAAAAGAAAATAAAAATAAATTAATAAAAACCATCTCCCAGCTGTAGCATCGGTTCTATGCATCTCGAGACGCTTAAAGTGAAATGTTACATGACCAAAGTTAGCCATTATTCCTGCCATGAAATGCCTGCTTCAAGCAGATGTACATACTTTACCTTCTGTAGTGTAACTAATCAGCGTAACTTCACTTCTAGTAAGAAAGCCCAACATGTTAATATGTGGAATTAGGCACTTTCTTCTAAAGGAAGAAATTCACACCAGAGTATTCCAGAGCCAGTCCCGAATTCCACCCCCGCATTCCACTTGCTTTAAGACCACCACCAAAGACAAAGCTTAAACTATTTTAGCTAATGCCAGAATGCCAAAAATGCGTAATCTCTTGTCTAATTTGCCTTGTTCACACTTTAGGCTGTGCCAAAGCTGCACTATTCAGCCTTAATATTAACTGAAAATAATAATGACAGGATACTTTGCGCTAGTGTAGTGTTCAGGGAAGCGCATTCCCCACATCCCCCCCCCTCCCCGTCAACAATAATCAGTAGCAACGTGTTAAGAAAAAAACAGAAGCCCCGACTAAAGCAGTAGATTTAACCAAACCAAAAAGAAACGTTATCGGGGCAAGTGCCCTGCCAGCCCTGTTGGAGAGGAGAGGCAGAAAATGACCCAAACTGCAGCCAGGCGAGGTGTCCATGCAGCCGGGCTGTGGCTACCTAGAAAATGTTTCATTTCTTTGTGCTGTACCCAAATACTTCTGGTCCTCCGCTTCACAGAGACGCTCTACGCAATGCCAAAAATCCAACAAATCTGTACTAAATGAAGGTGATGCTGTGAATATATTATAAACTTATTATGCCTCATATAGTATATTGCAAAACTATCGTACCCGGGTCTGGGTGGAGACCTAGCTGGTACAAGTAGCTGTCAATTAACACTTTGATCGATACACTTAAAATCTACAGTGGCAAGTGCTTGTTCCTCTGAATAATGAGGATCTCAGCATGGCAGAGAAGGATGACATTGTACACATCATTTTCAGCTGAAAAAAAATCACTGAGTTTGTTTTCCTGACTTCTGCTCTAAGCCATTCAGAAGTTGTGATCTCTCAGAAACTCCCTCCCTCCCCACCACCACTTGAGGAAACAAATAGTCAGTCAAAGCCAACCTTCCTCCCCAAATGTGAACTTTATTCACACTCTAGTTTTTTATTTCTTCCTTAGATTCAAAGCGTCTGGAGAAGATAGCCTGGAGCAGCCTTCAGAAATCAGGACCGTGCCCTGGAGAATTAGTGTCAGAAGAGGATGTTACCTGTTTGCCTTGCCTGCTATCCTCCCCTTATCCCCTAAGGGAACAAAACCAGGCGGATTCTGTCTAATGTTAATTAAATGACTCTGTTAATTAGAAGTAAGGTGCTTTAGCAACAAGCAAACAAAGGGCCCTATTCCTCCCTTGCTCTGCAGGACGGACTCAAATGCGCTCAAACCCTGACCGGATAAACTCAGGAAGCAAGAAGAAGCTGAGGGCTCTCGTGCTCTAAAACTTCTGACTGTCGTCAACACCCACGTGCTTTGATCATCCTCTCCCACCTCTTCCTCAGGTGAAACGAGCTCTCTTAATGAAGGGCTGCCTGCAAGGGCTGCTGGATACTCTTAGGAAAGGCTGACTAGGCAGAGAAACTGGGAACAACCCGTGTACATGACCGAGTCCCCAGCAAAGGAGAGAAAATATGAAAGCAAACAAAGTGTGATTGTCTGTTGCACTGGAGAAGGTTCAAGTGCACAGTCCCATGGGCCACATCTGGGTTAATGGAGTCAACAGGCACCGCTGCAGGCATTGAAATGCAACTGTCCATGTTGTTGGGCTTGAGCTTGGGTCAGCTCCTTGGTGGGGACAGCTAGGGAGGTCTGCGGGTGACAGGCTGAGGAGGTCAGAATGGAGGTGAACACCCCATCTTGGCATGCATGGACGGCCATCTCCCCTCGTCGGGAGGCCTTGGTGCTCCAGAGCACGTCATGGAGTTTTGTTTAGGAAAAGCGAGCTAAGATGAAGTGCTGGCCTGCTGGGATTCGCAAGGGATGCAGACCTGAGCTGAATGTGATGCATCCCCAGAGCCACTGGTTCTCAGCTGGGGGGTGACGCTCCCCTTTGATGCTGGCTGTGCCACCTCCTCTCCAGGGCTGACACCCCACACCTCCTGAACCTCTTTTTCCGTCCCTGTGAGCAGGGGAGTCGAAAGGGTTGCTATTCCCCAGCGTTCGAAATAAAACAGCAAGTTCTTCTCATTGCTCTATTAAAGTCATAATTTTAATGCAGCAACACGTCTGTCAGGGGACAGGCTGTGACTACAGCGCAGGAAATAACACTGATAAAGGGAAACCCCGCTGGAATTTTTTAACTAGTCTTATACATGACAGTAGATAAAATTTTCTAATCCGTGGACATTTCTATGCTTCATAGATTTCCTTGCTAAAAGCTCAGAATTTCTCAAACCCCTCTGTCCTCCTCCCCCAGCACCCTCCGCTCACAAGGGCAGCTCTGCAGCCTCCTCCCAGGCTCCCCGGGGATATCCCGCACATCTCCCGCAGCACCAAACCTGCACTGGGAGTATCTCACCAGCCTCCATCCACTGCTGCTGCTTCCACCCTTCCAGGGCAAGGAAAGGGTGGCAGGTTTCAGCCACTCAATTGTAGCCTTCTAAGACCACCTATAGACTTAAGCCTGTTAAATTAACCTTAATACCTTCATTATTCCTCCGCTGGATGGCAACCATCTGGCCGTGACTTCATGTCGCAGTTAACCTAGGCTGCTGCTTAGGTTTCAGCTGAAAAACCCAGCACCGACCAAGGCTGGGACAGGTTTAAGCTGGGCTATGTCTCCCCAGCATCAGTAGCGATGTGGATCAGTGAACCCCATCCCAGCTTACCCCACAGTGGAAACCACCAACTCCGCTGACTTTACAGTGAGGATATGGGCACATGGCTCATCCTCTGACTGTCCTCTGGTGCCCACACTCATCCCTCCACGAGTGCAAGGGGATGAAAAACAGGTCTCCACATTGATGATGGTTCCTCCATACTTTTATCTTGGCTTTTCTTTTTGCTTGGGGGTGCAGTTAAAGCAGTTTAAATTTCTCTGAAAACTGCCTCTAACATGCCACCAGCAGCATGGATGCTGCCTATGCTAGAGCTGTGATAGCTCTCCATTTTTTCTTAGGGGACAGATTTTGTGTCTCCTCTGCCTACTCCATCCCCACTCACTCCACGTGTGTCTGAAGCTACTTATGTGCCCCCAGTCCCCCGCACAGGGCCACTTCTCAGGGCCCCATTTACTATGACAGGGCCATTTCTGTCCTCAGGGTCACGTGAACACGTCCCTACTTGTGCAAGGAACGATGAAACGCATCACACTGTCCTTGTGGACAGCAGCTTGGGGGGATATTGCCTGTGTTCAGTCAACAGCAAGACATTTTTCTTCTTTTACTATCTCTGGACAGAAGGTAATACACCCTTCTATTGCCTGAGAAAGTTCTTTCTACCTCTGTTAAACCACCCCAGTCCAGTGACACAAAGCCTTCTGAGGAGAGGACCGCAAATTAGCAGGCAAAAAGAAAAAGGCTTACCAATGAAACGCAGCCCTGGCTGAGCTGCCATGTGATTTTATCACATAAATTCTTTTTTGTTTCTTAACAGAGCTTTCAGTTGCATGTATTTTGAAACTCCAGGAAACAAGAAGTGAGCAGGAGGATTATTCAAAGGTATTGCTGGGTCACAAAGTAATCTAAAGCCACTGGCCATCTGAGGTGCAGTTTAAAACATTGCACAGCATCGTGCTATCCCCCACTTACGGTAATCGCTTCAGAGCATTAAGCCTTTAACTTCAGTGGGACACAGGCATATACTTATATACTTAACTATATGTGTGACACTTTAAGAAGGTATCTAAGCGCAGTGAACCCAGAAGGTCCAGAAGATCCACTCTCCAGTTTCTCAGCACAAAACTGCTGTGAGTTTTCCCAGGGGACCAAGGACCGTGGGAAATGACGTTCAAGCACAGTTTAAGGCTACCTGAATGATGAATCAAGAGCAGATGTGATCCAAGTGAGCTCAGCACAAAGAAGGGCCATCAGCCGCCTAGAGATTCACCTGTTTTACACCAGATTTTCTATGGCGATGCACAGTCCCAGCCTACGTCTTCTACGGTATAAATCCTGCTAAAACTAGGGACAGCAGAGTGCTTGTCCCAGCTTCAGGGCCCTGCTCCTCCCTCCTGCTAGGGACAGCTGTCACTCCAAGCTGCATGTTTGGGACATGGAAAGCTGCATGTTTGGGACATGTCCTACTAGGGACAGCTGTGACTCAAAGCTGCACGTTTGGGACATGGAAAGGGAGTGCAAAAGCCATGGGCCTCCCCACTGCTGCTTAACAAGCCCCAGTGAGCATCACCAGCATCCCGGCAGCCGAGAGAAAGCGGTACTGCCTCTTCCCTCAGTCAGTCTGAACAAAAACAAGGGCATTTAGCCTTTGCGAAAGGTATTCCAGGAATGTTGAAGTTTTAGTGAGTTTTTACTTTTTCTTTCTCAAAAAAACCTGTTGTGAACATTTAGAGCTTCCCTCCAACACATCTACCTGCATACCTGCCTAGGGGAAGCCAGCAGAAATTCATAACTTCGCCTATGAGCGATCTAAACTAAGATTCCCTACCCAAAAAATTGACTCTGAGTAACTTAGCCGTGGTGAAAAGAGACCCAGTTGATAAATAAACATCACCAAATAATTCTGTGCAGACTTATCGGCTATCGCTTACCAGAGGCAAAGGGGATTATCACCCCAGCTGGCAGGAGCGGCCGCCTCTCTGCTGCACTTACAGGTACCAAAGGTCAGCTTCTTCCAGCGGCTTGCTGGGGCTCCCCACCTTTCTCCAGGGAGTTGACCCCCATTCTGAAGAAAACTGAGAGCTGATTTTACTTAAACACTGAGAAATGTTTATACACGTAGGGAAATTAACAGTGAGAACCACTTTCTGGTTTCATCTTAATGGAATGGTTGTCCCTGAGGCATCCCTTGCGTACAGTTGGTAGGGCAAAACCCAAGTCTGGCTGCTTTTCTGTTCGGAGCACGAAGGCACTCAATAAAACTGGATGTCATTTTAGTTAAAAGAAAGAGTTGAGAGCAGTTAGTTTCTTGAATTAAGCGTATTTTTCTACAGTTAAGCCTTTCTAATTTCTAGCTTGGTTTCTAGAATGTTTCTAGGGATGGTAGATCCAAATATTCCAAGCACATGCATATTTTTATGAGCCATCTGCTTTCAGGATACATTTGCTAATGCCTTAGATACAGCTGTGTAACTTTTCCAGATTACTGTAAGCATTCATGAGATTTTCTACAGCAAAAGTACATACAAATCTACAAATACTGAAGTCATCTGTTTTCAAGGCAAATGCAAATTAATGGGGATGACTGCATACACAGAAACACAGTATAAAACCAGGCATACCTGTATGCCATGAGCTAAATACCACGCGCATAAATCTGTGTCAAACCCCAGGTACCCGATCCCCAAATATCTGGACGTCACCGATTCCCCATCGCACAGCGAGAGACTCCACACGACGTTCAGGAGATGATTCTGAGAGTATTACCCCACCTAGAACTGCTGAAGAAAGGCTCCCACGCTGAAGGGAGTCACAAATAATTAAATGTTTCAAAACACAATGGATATGACATGCTTTCAAAATAGCATCTATAGAATCGCTTCCACTAGGGCAAGGAGCTCTCGGGAGGGAAAGCCCTCTCACTCACTTCAGTTGATTACCTGTATAAAAGGGCTTAATTTCTCCAGAGCGTTTCCTTTCCAAATCACCTCTTTTTACCAAAGCCATCACAGCAGGAGTGGCAGGTACTCATACAACCTGTGAGATGATGTTTTCCCAGACAGAGCTATGAGGACATGGGGCCTGGCTAGATTTAATTTTTAACGCGCAATTTAAAAAACAAAAAAAAAAAAAACTGGTGAAAAATTGCCATGCCTGGGCTTGCAGTTCACTGGCAAAACGCCCAAACTATTAATGAGAAGTCTGACCATGACTAAAGACTGCAGATCAGGGTGCTTCAGCGATGTCTGGGAGCTTTTTCTTGGAAATTACTTTGCCCATCCCAATTCTGCTAGCCTAGACTCATCAAGAGATGCCCTTCCTTCACCTAGTTTGACAATCAGCATATTCCTGAAGGATTTTGGCATCCCAGGGCTGACAGCCAGGCCAGCTCCTGGCCCCCTTCAGCACCTGTTTGGGAAGAAGGGGTTGCCCAGCCCCCTTGGCCATGGTGCCCTATGAGTCACTCTCAGGCTAAAATCTCACATTTCTTCAGTGGGTTCCTGGAGCTGTGTCCCAAACTGATAGTGCCATTTTCAAATGCATTTTGATGGGAGATGCTGGAAGGTCAGAGGTTCTGAAAGATTGCCTCATCTCTTTCAGTGAAGCAACAGTTGTCGGGGAACACGCATGAATAACATCTTGGCTGAATGAAAATAATTTCCTAAAAAAACTAGCTCAATATGTTAAATTCCACAAACATATTAAATACTTAAAGAAAAAACAATGTATGCCATTATAAAGCTGCATAAAACAAGCAGATACCCAAAATTGTAGGGAACGGCAGCACAGAACACACAAACAAAACTGCTACCAACTTTTAACATCTGCGGTGAGCTGCTATTGACTTCCCGTGGTCAATGATTCAAACAATGTCCCTCCGCCCCTGACACCCCACCGCTAATTCTGGATCCATGTCCCATTGGCAGCAATAGTACTCTCCATTTTATCTGATGAGAGCCAGATGAGGTCATTGGATACTTCTTGTTTATTACTTTAGCATGCTTTTAATTCTTCGGTAGTGTATATTTATACCCGGACTTCCTGGGGGTTATATGCTCTTTTTGGGGATAATTACAACCTGTTAGGAAAATGCCCTTAAGTTCTGTAAATACATTGTCAACTCTGATCTTCATTTTATACAGATGTTTTCTCTGGGATTTTATCTAATTTTTAAAAAAATATTTTAAAATGCATATGTAAGGCAGTGAGATTAAGAAATACAGGACTTTTGGATAGGCAGGCATTGCTGAAATATTCATGGATTTGTGGGCTTTCCCAAGGACTTTATGGGACATAAACATTTTTACAATCTCGAAACAAATGAGGATAAAGCACATGTAGCTTCCAGAGAAACTTGATGGAGATAAATGCAGCCTTTCTGGACTTGCTTATCAACAACATTACATTTCAGAGGGAAACTTGCACAGTGACTGGTTGTTAAAATGGGATGTTCATGTCCCTGTGTGTGCACAGGTATGAGGCTGGTGCCAGGAGAGATGCAACTGGGTGAGGACTCACATGGGTTTTAACCCCTGTGACTTTGAATTTGGCATTTACTGGGTGCTGATGCTCTCCCTGGAAGGCTTTCCCCCTCTTAGAAATCCTCATTTGGGTCCGCGGGACTTTTTTCCTCATCACCTTTGTGCTCTCTCTGCAGCAAACTGAAAAACTCGAATCACTGAGCAACTAAACAACTTCAGACTCGAATAGTGACAGAGATAGGAACAAAAGAAGAATAATTAAGCATTCAAAATCCTATGTGAAAATGACTTCATTCTCAAGAGGGTATAAAACTAATATACGTGTGGGACATTTGAAGAGCACCAAAGGCTCATGAGATACTGCGGTGAAATTTAGACCACAGCTAATTTTATCTTCTCTGATGGAATGGTTTTTTTCCTCTTATCCTCCAGTTTCCAAATTTTCAGGGCAAACTCTGCTTTCTCCTATTAAAAAAATATCTATTTTTATTATTGAAATTATTTCGATTAGAAACACCTTTGGGCAAAAGCTGATTTTCTGTAACGTCTTTATGCTGGGTCATGTACAGTTGGTTGCTCCATGATCAAGATTATTCATACTACTGAGGTGTCAGCACTAAATAGCAGTAACTTTTTAGGGCATCCTTAGTGCATCATGCTTCAGGACACATGGTGCAAACACTGCAGAACAGGATTATTGAAGAAAAATCAATTTGCTTTGTAACGAAACACAAAGTCCAGTTCTTGTGAAAGTTTCTGTTTAGCTGCCATAGAACAAAATCTTGGAAACATCTGGGAGTAGAGAAGCATCCGCTTCCTGCTCCAAAAAGCCAGGCACCAGTTCTCCGTACAGGAGACAGCATGCTCCAGGAGATGGCAGCTCCAGCTCCAGGTTCTAGCTCCACCACCGCCCAGGTGAGTCACGTAGTCAGTTCTGCCTGTTTGCCCATCAAAATGTTCAGAAACAGCAGCCCTGCTTCGATATACTTGCCAGGGGCTGAGAAGGACTTGGATGGAGATTTTTTTATTTTCATTTGGATTGCCTGGAGGGATCTGGGGAACCAAATTATGAGGATGCTCTGTGTCTATATTTCACCAGCATCTTTAAGGTGTTGGACTTTTTGTCTTTAACTTCTCCTTGCAAGAAAGTGTTCACCAGTAAAATGGGTGGCTCACAGGGTGGGAGATTAGATCTGTTCACACCCTGGGGGATATTGGAAGTGACAAGAATATCGAAGAAGAGCTTTAGAAGTACAGCTTATCCTCCTTATATTGCCATTCTGCCTTTTGCCAAGAGCTGCCTGGGAATGGATCTCCCACTGGATTAATTAATTCTAATTATGACCTTCCATCATCTACCCATAAATTGGCTTGGTGTGGACGTAGGTGATATTTCAAACACAGGCTGCACATTAAATATACATATAAATATACATCTGTCTCTGTGTGTGTGTACATACACAAGTGATTCTCCATCCGTGACTGCATGGCAACTGTGCTGGATGCCGTGTGCGCACACAGCACCGAGGACATTCCTGTCTCCATTGAATAATGAAAGACAGTCAGGCTAACAGATAGGCAGAGAGTGACATTTTATAAGTGACTAGTATCTTCTACAGGAGATGCTGGGTTTTGGCCAGATTTCTTTTTTCTTGGTTGTTTTTTCAGCAGAACCACTCAGTCTC
>Ga0181612_158388_pt1 | contig 12178 bp, 16 predicted proteins | sample HoacroProtozoa21_FD_119630 | JGI IMG/M metagenome (GOLD analysis project Ga0181612, IMG submission 119630) | Hoatzin crop microbial communities from Cojedes, Venezuel. Combined Assembly of Gp0051906, Gp0051904, Gp0051908
ATTCTGTGATTCTGTGAAACTCGGGGTGTGTCTCAGCCCACAGAATTCACAGCACACTGGCAGCAGACCGGGAAAAAATAATGACTGACACGGGAAGGCTGCTAGCTCTGTGACTCCTGCTTCATATGGCTTTGCCAAAAGCTTCATAGAGGTGTGGGATGAAACAAGGAGAGAAAGCCTGATGAAGTATACACACGGCATTCCGCTGACAACTGGTTTTACAGAATCACTTTACTGAAGTGGCTCTGAACCCCCAGGCAGATCTTCTGGGAAGTTAATGTTAGTGTTGTGGGCTTTGGTAAACTAATGCGTGTGCCCCGTTACAGTAATTGGATCAGGCTTTCTGTTATCATTCACTTCGTAGAACACGGGAAAACAAAGACTGGCTGCTCAGGGTGTTGCTAAATCAGTGACCCCTCGCTGCTGCATGACTGACACTGTCACTGACTGAACCCCCTCAGAAGCTCAGCAGAACTTTCGCAAAGCAGTTTTGGACAGCCTTTCTTGTGTTAAACCACCTGTATGACTGTTGTGTGGCTATAGCTTGAGCTGTTCTATTTGCACAAACTGGCCAGCTCACAGGGACCAAGCGGGGACATCCAGGACCCCAGTGCCAGCACCCTCCCCGCTTCTGCTGTCCCATCCTCCCGCCCTGGAGGGAACCCAGCCTGGCTCTGCCCTCAGCAGGGACACATCTGCTTCGAACCCCATCTCTCCCCAAACTCTACCCCTGGCTATCATGCCTAGGGAGGCCCCAGCACCAAGTTTTAAGTTGCACCAGCGTCCATGCAAGCAGGGGTGTGCTGTATAGTGAGGACAGCTGGGTTAGACACCGGCACACCTCCAGTGAGGTTTCATCCCGACGCAGAGCCAACTCCCAGTGTCTCCAGGGCTCTCCGTCCTGGGACTGCTGCCTCCCAGCCCTGCAGTCTCACCTCTGGGCCACGCATTTCAAAGGGGTTTAGCCGAGAGCTTGCACAGCAGTTACCACCTAGGGAGCAAACGTGCCCTGCCAGGAGAATACCTCCTGCCTGGATTTGGACATACATCTGAGGTGTACAGAGGGAAAAAAACCCCAACAGCACAAGACAACACATGCTGTAGACGTTGTTCATTGTCACTTTTATGTAACAGACAGATAACATTACTGAAAGCAAGAACCTGTTTTTTTTTTTTTCCTTTCTTTTTTTTCCACTCAGACAATCCGTTATAATATTAAATTAATTGCAGTGGACACCATGGAGAGCTTCTGAGCCTGCCATGCTAGTCTTGCCTGGGGAGACCTGTTTGCAGCACATGGACTCTGAATGTTCGACCCAGAGCCTGCGCCCCAGCTCTGCTGCTCTCTTCTGCGCACCGCAGCGTGGGCCCTGGTTCCCACATGCCCTGCGTGCCCCATGTCAGGCCCAGGTCCCCACCGCTGCAGCACACAACAGCACTGACCCCGTTCTTTAGTTAAATCCCAGCAGTCACTCCAGGAAAGCCTTTGGTGCAATCTCATCACTTCAGTGCACAGGCCTGGGCCGGAGGCTTGTCCCAGTGGCTACACTTCCAGACAGTTGGAAGGGACTAGAATTTGCTTTAGGGTCTTAATAAGAGAGTAAAGTCTACGAAGGAAAGAATTTCAGGCACCTGGAAAGGAGCATGAACCTTCCCTAAAACCAAACCCACAGCAGCAGCCTACGATCCTCCTTCTCCCATCTATGTTCACGCTTTTCGTTGTGGTTCATCCTGTTACGTTGTGGTCACCGTTTCACTGGCAGTCGTGATCAGCTCGCAGTGACCGAGCAATGCTGGTGTTTCATCTCTAAATAAATAATGGGTTTCTGTCCTGAGAAAGTTGCTAGAAAGTGGCCCGGTAGCACAACAAGGAACACGCAAATCTTAAAAATCAAGCAAACAGAGAGCAGGCTTTGACAACGATTCCAACATATCCCCCAAAAGGAAAAAAAAATCTGTGCAGTTTGATTTTGCCACATAGAAATATGTTCTAGAAACAACACAACCTCCTGTTGCATGCTAGCTTGGTTGAAGCACGTCCAGCCAGCAAAACCATAAGTGGTGCAACGCGAGGGCCGGATCCGTGGGGCACCTTCCAGCCAACGCTGCGATACCCATTTATCTGTTAGGTTATCATTAATTGTCACGGTACGGGGAGCCCGAGGCCTCGGCTGAACCTGGAGCCTGTGGGTCGGAGCACTGTACAAAAGGAAGGGAAGGCAGATCCGGCGGGTGAGGAGGAGGAGCAGGGAGAGGAGGTGACCTGGCGGTGATCACGCGGTGGGAGGGATGGCAGCGGGACGCCCAGCTCCTGACCTGGGGGCATTAAACAACATGCCGTGCCGTGTCTTGTGCTGCAGCAGGGATAAGGGAGGGAGGAAAGCGGCGGTAAATAGTCTGGCTGAAACAAAAGAAAAAAAATGCACATCCGCCCAGCCAGAGTTTCTAAGATTCTCCTAAAAAATGTGACTCGAGAAATCCTTCTGAGATTGGGCAGCATCTCCAGAATGCATGGACAGCAAAGCAAGCGAGGTGCGTCCCAACCAGTCCAGGTGGGATCCACCTCCTTCCTCTGCGCAGGCAAGAGTAAGGGGGAGTTTGCCCTGCCTGTTTGCCTTAGCACCTCGGGTGGTCAGTGCTGTGTGCTGGTGGCACAGCTGCGCTAGAAGTTGGTTTCTCAAGGCATCAGATTGCTCAGCAGAGGGAAGCAGCAAGCATGGGACAAAAAGGTGAAAACATGAGGCTACAGCATCACCCGACCCCTCTTTCCTTCATTCCAGCTGCGTGATGACCCTGCTCAGTGTAATGCTTTGCCAGCTAGTAAGATCATCGTCCCACCGGCCTCTCCCAGTAGGGCATGGAGACGCACACACGTAACATATTCCTCCCATCCTTTCCCCGGCTCTTCCTGCAGCCCAGTTGTACCGACTGTTTCAGAGTAAAACGCCAGGTTAGCACCTGCGGCTCGGAGGTGTGAGCCACGGCAGACAGAAGGCATCTGACGGATGGGTCCTCCTGGTCTGCCAGCTGCAAGGGTTTTGTGAAATGAGACTTTTGCCCAACGTTCTTCCTTCGGCACCTGAAGGAGGTCCATGCTCAGTCCCTCCTTTCTGGGTATGTCATGATGTCTACGCCTCCTCGCTGCCTCGCAGGTCTTCCAGCTCAGTCATGGCTTTGGCTGGGAGCTTCTTGCGGCGGAACACAGCTGCGATCTCCTCGAAGGACTTTCCTTTCGTCTCCGGTACTTTGAAGTACGCGAACAGAAAGAAGAGAAGAAGCAGAGCCGCGAAGATCACAAAGACGTACGATCCGCACAGATCCTGCATCGGGGGAAGGGAGAACAGGGGACACCACCATCAGCACCGCAGGGATGGCTTCCCCTTCCTACCCTGGGCGGCTGGGGTGCCCTGCGGGGCTTGGAGGTGGAGGTCTGGGTGGCATGTGCACGTCCCACTGGGCCGCTTCAGGAGCCCAGCAGCGGGGTTGTGCCAGTCATTTATCTGTACGGTTTTATAAGGATTTCTTACCGCTATGTACTGGAAACACATTCCCACGATGAAGTTGCAGGCCCAGTTGCAGAAGCCGGCGATGGCGATGGCGGCGGGACGCGGGCCTTGGCTGAACAGTTCAGCTACGATAAACCAGGGGATGGGCCCGGGCCCGACTTCAAAGAAGATGACGAAGAGGAAGATTGCGACCATGCTGACATAGCTCATCCAGGCAAACTGGCTCTGCGAGAGGATGCGCTCAGTGTTACAGTCCCAACACGACTCTCATTAATTATCGCTAATTACTTTCATTAGGCTTCTTTTTCAGAAATTTCTTTCTATCCAGACAAGTGGAGACTGGATATACATAATTACAGCTCTAAATTCTCGTGCCGGGTGCTGGCTGGGTGTGTGGTGCCAGCGTTGCGGCTGGCAGAGGGATGTAGGAGCTCACAGCTATCAGCTCAGCGGTACCTTTGGGCCCTCTCCTTGCCTGCAGCATGGCCAGGAAGAGGCAAAATGGTGTTGCCTTTAATAACCAGGGTGTTCAGTACCTTTATTTGATTTTATATCTTGACAGGAGCTTGTACCAGTGGTTTGGACTGACTTTGATGGGGGCTGGCTCCATCCTCTGCCTGTTCTGCCCTGTGTATCACAGCCTGCCGCCTCTCGTGGGAGTTGGGAGGAATAATATGTCGCTTTCTTAATGACAAGATGCCAGTCTGGCATCCCTGCACCAAGCCAGGGAGACACAGGTTGAGGTTTTAGGGCACACAGTACTTGCACACGGAGATATGCCCTGGGTTTTCTTAGCAGACGTGGGATTATGCTGCGGGAACGGTGCAGTTGCTGTGTGAGGAGCTGAGGTTGTCAGCGGGCTCAGGGAGGGGACAGGGGACGCACGTCCTTTCTAGCAGCATTGGGGTATTGCAGGGGCCAAAGAGTGCAGCATCCTCAGGCACTGCTGTAAGCAGAGATGGCTCCAGCTATGGCCACTTTGAACTGTCCCTTCTAAGGACAAATGTTTTATGACCTTCTTGGAGATGAAAATGCCAAACATTCAGTTTAAAGGGTGGTCTGTTTTCTTGTTTGCAAATCACAGAGAAAAAACGGAGAGAAATCCTTACCAGGAGCACAAGTCCAACTGTCATGGCCACAGCGCTTATTAACATGCCCATCAAACCAGCCAGGAAGAGGGACCGCCTGCCCGCCTTCTCCACCAGAAAGACCTGTGGAAACACGTACAGCAGCTCAGTCTCCTGATGTTTTAGCTCTCGTGGTAGAGATTGGTGTGCTGGTTTCCAAGTGTCAAAAACTCTGCCGGTGGCTGTTAGGGAGCCAGACTGAGCAGCCACCCTGCCAAGGGCAAGGCAAAACCACGTGTACTTAGAGCTCATGCATTTCTAAGCTCTCAGGATTTCCCACCACTCGTACACATGTATTGCTGAGTATGGACTTTTTTTTCTCTCTCTTTTATTTTTTTTTCAGGAAGAAACTTACTAGGTCTGCATCAGTTTGGAAGCAGCCTTCAAAATGTAGCATGATTCAAGTCACATCACGGGCTGTCGCACCTTGCCTGTCCTAGGGCAGGGATAGTTGTGTAGCAGCTGCAGTCAGGATTTTTCCTTCAATGGCTCCCAGATTCTTTTTGCTTTCCTGGTAGCCCCAAGGCTTAGCTTGTTCTTTCTCAGCTCCTCTTGGTGGACTCCAGTCCTCTCACCCACCTTGCAACATGTGAGTCTGTACCAATCACTTCACCCAATGGGGAGATGTAGGTAACTCCACATCTGGCCTGCTCTGAGATACCGTGCACTAGCCTCTGAGGCTGCCTGCTCCTTCCCCTCGGCTTGAAAGGACACCTTTGGCCATCAGCTCAACCTTTCCTGTCATTACAGCAAATGATTTATGCTTCCAGGAGACCGTCTCTTTTGCCGGAGACAGTTCATCATCCTCACTCGTGAAGTTGCAGAGGGTGAGCCTCTGCGCTCCTTTCTTCCCTTGCCAAGGTCCGCCTGGCCATCGGTGCTCCTGCCTTTTGATCGGGGTCCGTCATTTATTGACAGACGCAGGTAATTTTTAAGTGCTCTTGGCCAAAAGAAGCAAAGAGCAAATGCCCCAGGCTGCAAATACCACAGCCCTGGGGCAGAGATCGAACTGCAGAAGACCCTCCAAGCTGGAGGGAGACCTCTTCGAGCCCTACGTGGCTGTGCTTCGTTTCACAGTAAACATCATGGTTTCTCCTCTGTACAGGACCTATGACGGACTTCCTCTAAAGTGGGTTCACCCCAAGACCTCCTATCTCATCCACGCTGGAGTAAGACCTCTCAGAGCTGTGTATTTCTACCTTGCTAGTCCTGCTTCGTGGTGGGTAGAAGTCCTTTGCTCCCTGAGTCTCACTAGACACGTGAGGGAAATGTTCGGGCTTGGCGCTTCCTGCTCTTATATTAATGGCCACATTAAAAAATAATTGCCTGCTGATTGGAATCATGTTAATACTCTCAGGAGAGAGACAAACGGAGGGAAAGGCTGTGAAAATGGAACCATTCTTTTATTGCTGCAGAGCACTGCACAGATACGATGAGAATAGGTGCTAGATTGCTTTTATTACTGTGGAATAGCCTTTGAATATCGCTCATGCAGGTGCTATGTACATACAGAAAACAATTTGAAAGATAACAGGTAAGAAGGAGATTGTGAGCTGCTGGCTTCCCCATCACAACCCCAATCTGCCTGCTCCCCGAGGGAGCAGGACCGAAGGCAGCTGTTATTTTGGGGGAAATGCTGAGCTACCAGAGCTTCCCTGAACAGGGTGATGCAGCTGTCACTCAGGAGGCATTTAGCAGTGCCGTTTGATAGCAATGGGTTGTATTTCAGGGCTTGATTTTTCAAATGAGACTTGCCCAGGGAATTATTTTTCCCATGAGTAAAGTGTGCAGGGTCAGCCCCAGCTCCAGGATGAAAATCGTGTTTCAAAACCACATTGTACCTTAGATGTTTTTGTAGCCCGGGACAGAAATATTTACTTACGGAGATAACTGTGAAGACTGTGTTCACCACTCCAACGCCAATGGTTGCGTAAACTGGTTGGTCAATTCCAGCTCTCTCGAAAATGTTTGTAGAGTAGTAAAAGATCTATCAAAATACATTAGGATGAAGGATTAGGTAACAGGACTGGTGGAACGTTTTGTTCTCTTGAGGGGGGAGTTGTACTTGCTTGGCTGAGATGTGAAGTAATTTAATTATGATTAGTTTTTCAACTTTTTAATGTCTTGTAATAATTAGAGCTGAAACTTTCAAAGGAGCCTGAGAGAGTTAAAAATCCCATTTAAATTCCCCTCCTGAATGACTGCATTTGCACATTTTAAACTGTTTTTTCCATGTAGTGCTGTGTTTAATCTTGAAAGCCAGATCACCAGCCCCAAGTGCTGGAGACAAATACCTTAATATGACTGAGTTTTAAATGCATTTTACAATATTCTTGCTACATTGGAATGACTCAAGTTTCTCCCTTCTTTCCCAGAATAAGGCGATTCCTCTCTCAGGGAAGTTTAGGGCCGGAGGCAGAAGGGTGGCTGACCCTGCGGCTGGTGGGTGGGCTGGGCACCCCATCGAGCCGGGGCAGCCGGGCTCCATGGGGCCGCTCAGCCCTGGCTCAGCCCCCCGAGGCTGGGCATCCCCGCGTGCTGCTCTGCCTTGCCGTGAGGAAATGCTCTTAGAGTTTTAAAAGCTGGTGGGACAGAGGCCTCTAAGGCCAACCTTTGTAGAGTTGCCATCAGGCTCTCAAAAATGTGAGTCTTAGCTGGTTTTGAAAAGGAGGCTCCACGCACCTGGGTGTAAAATGGTGATTTCTGGTATCCCAGGAGGTGCTGCAAAAACTGTTTAGCTAAAAATAGCTAGAAGACAGTGATAATGTGGTTCCTGGGCTGAACAGGCACTCATTAAAGAGAACTAACTGCTGACGAACTCAGGTATGAGGAGGGTCACGGCAGAGCTCAGCGTGGATCTGCTGTGCCAGCTGGTTTTGTGCTGAGCTCCCTTGCACCCTTCTCCCCTCCTGCCCTCCCACAGCCCGGCTTGGCAGTGAGGTCCACCTTCACACCAATGGTGGTGGCCGAGGAGCCTACTGCAGTCATGGGAAGGCCTTCTCTTCACCCCTACATGGCTCGGTCGGAGCCAGCATTGTCTTTTTGTTCTCAGCATGGATTCCTTTAAAGGCATATATTTTCGGGAGACTCACCGCATTGATTCCTGAGAACTGCTGAGATATCTGCACCATCAGGGCCACAATGACAGCCTGCCTGTACTTTGAAGAGGTGAAAAGCTGCCTTATGGAGACTTTCTTTTCACTAGCAGCTTCTTGCTTTTCCTTTTCCATCTCAGCAATCTCTTTCATTGGGTCACAGTTTCCTCTGAGCCTTTTCAAACCTCAAGAAAAAAAAGCTTGACGTTTTATTTTCAGTGGTAGATAAGCGGTAGAGTAAGGACAAGAATCTCTCTAGCGAAAACTCAGGGTAAGCCAACCACATGGACAGCAGTGTCCTCTAGCTCTGAGGACTCCTATGGCACATCAAGCCCCAAACATGCGTCTGGTTGGCAAGGGGCAGCAGCACATTAGTTCTGTGAAAGCTTTGAGACACCACACTTGAGCCCCATCCCTCACCAATGCTTATTAGTCCCACGTAAATGTGTCTAAATAGTTTCTGGTCCAGAGCTAATTTATACTTCAGCAGCTCAGAGCTTCTTATCTCAGTTTCAGCTGTGTCCTACCATGGACTGCTCTTACTCTTTGCAGAGATGGCTGGAACCAGCTGAGAAGGGCCATGCTGCCAGATGTATAAGTGATTGTAGTAAGCACTGTGGATTTGCTGTGTAGCTGCAAATATCACCAAGGATAGAGAGATCAGCTGTCCCCCAGAAAATGTAATTTTTACACCTGTTTGAAATCCCTTCCAATAGAAGGGGGCTTTGGGGGTGGCATCTGCTGGATGTGATCTCTCTGATAGAAAGGAGCGGCACGCTAAGGCTCACACTACCCACAGCGATATATAAGCAAGCGTGCCTTAGTCAGTGACTCTATGCAAGTGCCCAAAATCCCGCCTGCAAATGTGCTCTGGAGGATGGAGCAACTATATCCAGTTAGACGTGTGAGCCCTCAGCTGTCTGATCCTATGTATAGTGTAAAAACAGCTCCAGACAAGCCCAGAATGTGTGCCTTACTTTTTTTAGCTTCTTCCACCTTCCCCAGTTTGATGTAAAGGTATCGGGGGCTCTCGGGGCACAGTAAGAGCAGGAAGAACTGCAGGAGGGCAGCCACACCGGACAGACCGAGGAGCAGGGGCCACATCTCGTCGTTGCCCAGGAGAAAGTCAAGTCCGAGGACCTGGAATGATGGAGGCATGTGTGAATGGCTGAGGTCACACCCTAGGAAAAGAAAGCAATTGACCGCTATGGCGTTACGAGGTGACAACCGGGAAGAAAACTAGAATCAAATGCCAATTCTCAGTTCTAACAATTTGATTTCTTTGGTTATGATGTGCATTTACAAGGAGGGAACGAACAGATGGCGTAAAATGTCATGAGCAATACTTTGGCTTACAGGTGCTGTGGGACAAACCTCAGCCAGCCTGTTCCCCACCCCGGGGTGACTCGGTCCTCCTTGGGACGTGCCAGTGGCAGGAGGCCTGTGCCTGGCCAGAACCACTGTGTTAAGCAGCTCAGCAAATACATACATGCTGATGAAGTGTTTTCTCCTCAGACCTTGGTGTCCTGGGTCTTTAGGGTATGGGTTTTTATGGGTGTATGTGTCCTAAGCAGCTCCACAAAGGTGCAGAGCTTGGGTGGAGGTCCCCGCAGCGTGGGACGCCCCAGCTGCCTGGCCCCTAACCAGCACAGTCTGATCACCGGGGCCGCAGCACGGCGTGAGGCTCAGCAAATGGGCTAATGGGAGCTTTGCTTCAGTGTTTGGTTATGGCATTGAGAAAGGCGCTCCAGAGGGGTTGTGAGTACTTGCAACCTTTTTGCTTCCACAATTTGTAAATCATTTTTTATGTTCCTGCAGCCAGAGAAGCAGGCAGGACCCACCTTGCAAGCTTTTTTTCCCCCATGGACTTTACACAGTCTTTGGCTGAGTCAGATTAGATTAATTTTGTGGTTACACAAAGTTTTTCTGGATGTGTTGGTTCTCAGTACATTTATGTGCCAGCCTTTCACTTAGCTGGGATGCCTGCCATGGTGGGTAACACTGACAGGAACGTTGGGCTCCCTATTTCTCTGACGAAGCTATTTTTGAGTACCTGAATGTGAAGGATCTCGTGTTCAGGATCCAGCCTGACTGATGAGATGTGTACAAAACCTTTATAGGGGAGGGAAGAAGTTGTTTGCAGAAGTACTTCTTATTTCATGAGAAATCATCTTTGCTAAGGACACCTCTGACACAAAGTAGGAGTTTAAACCCATTAGAGCAGATTGCTTCCCGCTCTCCTTCATTTTTGGGGTGGAATAATGAGCGATGCCCCACTATATCACTGGGGTATCTCTAATCTCTGAAATACCCTCTCCTGACTCGTACACTGTCCTTCTTACCTGGCTGATGAGAATACCCGTGACGATCGCAAGCTGGTGCAATGTCCCCAGCGCTCCTCGAAGGGCCGTGGGAGAGACCTCGCTGACGTACATGGGCACGAGTCCGGAGGAGAGCCCTGCACCGAGCACACACAGCCGTCACCTCTTCTAGACCACAGCTTAGCAGCCAGCAGAAATCATTTCCCAAATGGGAAAGGAGGATAAAGCCTGTCTGCTACATCCCACTAAGCCCCTCGTGCCTGGCTGGGAACCGCCGGCACTCTGCGGAGGTGCTCGGATATCCCCAGATTCAGAGCCCCCAGCCGGGAAGCCTTTACACTCGAACGTACACATAGGAGCATGGAGCAGAGATCGTCTGCTGGGAGAAGTTATCACAGAGCAAAGAGCTTTCTTAAAACCTGCCTTGAACCTTCAGAGCCGAGTATTGTATTTGCATACCAGTACCAGGGATAATAAGCTGTTATTTCTAAGCTAATTCTAATGTAATTCTATGTTATTTGCCCTCTGTCTTATCCTTGCTACCTATAGTCCTCCTGTACTACCTGCTAGATAGCACTGTTGTCTCGGGAACCTGCCAAACAGCATGGCTAAAAACACTGTTACAACAGCCACCAGCAAGTTCGAGCCGTAAGATAGAGAAAAGGGACTCACTCCTTTCTAGGATACGCACAATAAACAGGTTTCATGATGGAGCTAACCCCAATGCTTCAGGGAAAGATCCTGAATCAAGAAGGACAGACACAGGGAGAAAAGGGAAACTCCCACCTGTGAAACTCCTTCTGAACTAAAAAAAAAGATTAAAAAATATAAGCAGCTCTTAACCGCAGCCCTGGAGCGATGCAGCACCCAGCACCCTGCTGAGGGGCAGATGACCCTGCCTGCCCTTACCGCAGTACAGCCCCGTGACTGCTCTCCCGGCGATGATGAGCATGTGAGACGGCCCGAATTTCGCCAGCCCCATCAGGAGGTTCCCAGCGATGGAGAGGACGTTTACCACCAGCATGGCTTTCACCCTGCAAGGCACCAGCAGCACAGCTCGTTCTGGCACCTCTTGCAGCCGAGCAGCCATCACGACATACAATCAGAGCAATTAAGTGACTTAATCAGCACTACAGGGGGAAAAATAACAATCGTAGGCACTGAAAAATGTGAGGCAGGGGTGCAATCAGAGTAGCTAAATGAGTCCTATACATCCTGTGCAAACGCTGCTCAGATGCCCTCCTCTCCCTTTTGCTGTGGAAAGAAAGGGGGGAATTTGGAAGTTAATCAAGGCTGCTCGTCAGCTTCTCGCCTGAAGTGCTAAAAGTTGCAATAAAACATCTGATTTATAATTGAAGATTTTAATAAACCAGACCTTTGTGATGGTTGGAACCTGTTTTGGAGGTTTGAGGGGGTTTTTTTCATTAAATTGGGGAAAATAACACAAATTGTATTTCTACAAAGAGGAAAGGGTTCTAGAAGAAAAAAACCAAGAAGGCTTGGTCTGTGACACGCGAGTCATGGCACACAAGGTCCTCTCACCTCCCCAGCCGGTCGCCGATCCACCCCACGGTGAAGGAGGAGACCATGCCGCCGACGGCAAACACGGAGACGGAGAGGGACCAGTACATGGTGAGGATGTGCAAGGAGGTGGCCAGGTCCTCGCCGGTGTTGCCCGGAGGCGCGAGCGTGCCCTCGGTGCTGCCCCAGGGCTCCGTGCTGGGGATGGTGACGGTGACAGCCTCCCCAGAGGCGTTGGTGGCATGTCTGTCCAGGGGGGCAATGCCCAGCACACGCCCATAGTGGGCTTCTATCACCTATGATGGGCAAAGAGGAAAAACGCTGTCGGCTCAAATCTATAACCACCTCAACCCCTGGTATGGGGATTTTTTTCTGCCCCAGGAAAAGCTTTTCCTTACAGGCTCCGCAGGGGTGAAATCTTGGGGGCCCCCACAGTTCCCCAGCGCCTGGACCCCAGCGGGGAGGGACCGCGAGGGCAGGCACGGAGCATCCCCCCCTCTTCCAACGCCGCCTCCCGGGGACGGGGTGAGCGTGGTGTCCAGATTTGGCACAAGAGGGGAGGTGAAGTAACTAGGACAGGAGCAAGCAAAACCGTAGCAGCAGGGACG
>Ga0181612_181612_pt1 | contig 12178 bp, 6 predicted proteins | sample HoacroProtozoa21_FD_119630 | JGI IMG/M metagenome (GOLD analysis project Ga0181612, IMG submission 119630) | Hoatzin crop microbial communities from Cojedes, Venezuel. Combined Assembly of Gp0051906, Gp0051904, Gp0051908
AACCCTCTTTTTTTTTTTTTAAAAAAAAAAAAAAAAAAATTTTGGGGGGGCCCCCCCCCCAAAAAAAAAAAATTTTCCCCCCCCTTTTTTTCCCCCAAAAAAAAAAAAAAAAAAAAAAAAAAAAAAAAAAAAAAAAAAAGTTCTTATATACATATCATGCTCTGTATTTCTAAGCAGAGTATGAACAATATTGTAGTTTATTCTAGATGCATCTAGGCAAGATTCTGTTGGTCTAAGGCTTAGGTATTTATTTAGAAAAAAGAAATTTTATTTACAAGGACTTCAGGATGTATTCCACTTTATAAAAAGAAGCTAATGTGATTTTGAAAACAAGAGAAAATAACTAATTGTACTACGCATGTAATAAGATTCTTATGACAAAGCATCTGTCTGGTAATACTCTAACCCTGTCGAAGCAGGCATTTTCCGAAATGGATGGTTACATTTTGCTACACTATTTTTACTCAATTCACTAATTACAACTCAGTTCTAATACTGCAAGGATAAGGAATACATATTAGGAGTATGGAAGAATACTCCTGGAATACTATGGAAGAAGAAGAGTAAGGAATACATAAGTTCTACGTATACCTTAACTGTTGCCTTTATGATTCTGTGATTTTTTTTTTTTATTTTTTTTTTTTATGATTTGTGATTTTGTGTGCTGTGATCACATTCTACCCCACACCCCCTGGTAAGATTTGTTTTTCCGAACATTTAGACAGCTGTTAGATTGCTGCTTTAGTAATGGCCATCTACTGCTATCTACTTAGGTCTTCATATATTATTTCAGTGAAGTGTGGGGTCTTTAGTTTGTGCCTCTGGAGTTTCCTACAGTAATTAATTTCTGCACTGCAAATTTATTTTTAACCATGTCAGGACAAGAAGCAAATTAATGGTGTTGGCTGGTAAACATCTATATTCCATTCTAAGTTGGGTTGTCAGCACCTGCCCTGAGCAGCACCTGCATGCTATTATTCGATATAAAGTGCTACTATTATATTCTATCCTGTTTAAGTAACTCAAAACTATAAACAGTTTTGAAATGTTATGGTAACTTTGATCACCTTGCAATAACTAGAAGTGCTACAAAGCTTTAACAGGTCTTTGAAGAGCAGTAATTAGGTACTATGCACCACTAGTTTATTTTTTATTTAACTTTGATTAGGCTCTAAATGTATAATAAAATTAAATATAAATAAACTAACAAACATGTGACATTGTGAAGCTTAGACTTGAAACACTTAAAAATTCTCTCAACTTTCCCTTAAAGGGAAGGATAGGCAGAATGGGTGCTTTCTAACTAGGAGACGTTAGAGAGGACAGGACTGCAATTGAGGGATGGCTGCTATAACCACCTGCTTTGAATTAAGCCATAGCCTCATCTACCCATTTCAAGGATAATCTCATCTTCAAGATGAATTTTTAGTATATTACATAATATTTGATCCTAAGTACAAATTTATATTGTTCCACTAACCACAACATTCACCCAGCCCTCGTTATTAATGTAATAAGCTTTCATACTTTTTAAAAAAAGTTTTCTAATGTTTGGGATTTTCGTTGGTATTTCATTAATCCACCTGTTCTGAGGGGTTTAGCTTTGTGCATTTTGTTCTGAAATCAGAAATGTCTCCCTGTATATAAACAAAATTTCATGCAAGTGAGCAAGACATTTCTGATATTAATATTTCAACTCAGACTTGAGTGGAAACGTGTATTTTTAATTTTTTTTTCCTAATTTTTTTTGTAATAACAGTAACACATACCAATAGGGGGTTTGGTTCAAAGGTGTTTTTCATTTACGTTTTGGATTTGTTTTTGGTTTAGTAAATATTATTTTTTCAAGGAAAAAAAAATGGAAAATCACTTAAAGGTAGTAAAAGAAATAGGAGTAGTGCTATAGAACTAGTCTTGTGTGTTGCTTATGTCTTCCTTTATTATAATATCAGAAGAATAATTGAAACAATATACATCTGCTGAAGAAGAGCTGATTGAAAACCAAACCTTGCACTCTGTCAGACCTGATCAAATAATAGAACATGACCCGAAGCTGGCCAGAAAATTCTCATCATGATGAATATTATTCTCAAGAGGCTTCTTCTGTAGTTCAAGAAAGTACAACAGACATTATAACATCGTAACTAATGTATCTTTTATGAAGGGAAATTTTCCCAAACATCTTCGTTAGAGACTAAAGCTGCGCTACAGGCCTGTTGTAAAAACTGTAATGAGAAGTCTTCTGTGCTGGGGTTAGGGAACCTGATATTCTGAGTCATCGATGACATCCTAACTCAAAAAAACCTACTAATGCTTACAATTTTGGTAAAAAATTTGCTGGCAAGATTACTAACAAGTAGTTAAGACAATGTTTTTTACCTTCAGGTATTTTCTTGCTCCTGGTCGTTCGAGGAGTAAACTTTAGTTATGCTGTGGGTCACTTGTGTGCATAAAAGTAGAAAATTCAAGTTGTTGATTTGCATTAATAGAGCTCCATTGGATGCAGTTTTGACAGCTATTATGTTTTTCATTCTTTTGAAAAGATCTGCTAACCACTTATCATAACATAACTGAGAGAGGATGTTCAAGGTCTGTAGAACATGATTTAAAGTCTTTGTGAACAGGTGGGTTCAGAAGGCAATTTTGGGTGAGTGGCTGGCTTTTTTCTAAGGTTTGTTTTTACTATTTTTTTTAATCAACATGATTTGACAAGATGAATGCTTGCTTTATGATTGTGTTAAAATCGTTTTTAGCTGCTCAAAATTCTTATGGGAAATCAATTATATCATAGAATGTTCTCTGGTTAACAGATATAACTAGATCTCATTTTGAAATGTGTGAAATGTTTCAGTCTGAAAACGAAGTAAGTGTATGGTGATAACATATTCAGGTGGCACATTTAGTATCATATTTCATAAAAAGTGCTATTTTGAAATCTACTGCCAGTTTCAAAAGGAGATATAAAGGAATGAGAAAATATATTTGGCACCACACAATTGTATTTAAATACCAAAATATATCTTAAATATGTAAAGACTACAGTTTAAAATCTGTCGTGGGCTCACCTATGTGCGTGAGGAATGATTTTGACTTCTGAAAAGCAACGGCGTAGTAACATTACACTATAGCTGTTAATGATCTGCTTTTTCAGAACAGAAGGTTTTTCTGGCTTTAATTTCAATTTTGATGTAATCCAGTCCTGTCCTTTTCTCACCAGAGGCCTGGCAGAAAGTCTGTGACTTTTTCCCTTGCTTTGCCTCAGCAGGTGTAGCTTTCTGGACTTGCTTCTTCTCATCTTTTGTTCCAGATTCACTTACTCTGATCTTTCTTTGCTGTAGCCCTGACCTAAAATCTAATTGTTAAGAACCTACAAAGGAGGTTGTATTTTATATATTGCTTTATATATTGATGCTTATACATTGATTTAATTTTTTATCCGATAAAATTTATGTAATACTTTTCCATCTGTATCTCTGATTTAATTTTCTCCTGCTGCTCAACTCATTCTTGATGTTCTTCAGACCACGTCAAGCCAGCAAACATAATAGTTTTTTCACGGGTCGGTAACATTTCTAGAGAAGCTTTATGTCTGTATCCCTGGATAAACATGTTTCTTGTACTTGTGACCTAAGTGAGCAACATCAGATCCACAGCCTGCGGGGTGGGTTGGAGTGAAGGGCACGCTCACCGAACCTTGCTGCTCTGGGTCATTCCCAGGTCTGTGCTGTCTTCCCATTGCTCTGTACAACACCAGCTTGCTTCAGTGCTGAGCTCTTTTGTCTGGAATTGAATGTAGTTTGGCAGAGAGTGTTTTATATTGGTTGTAAAGCAACATGTAGTGATAATGACCTACTCAACTGTTACTGAGCTTCTATTTCACATGGTTTTAAGATGGCAATAACTGATCATTCATAATTTATAAAATAGTGTTGAATACTGGTGCTAGTTGTTCAGGTTATATATTGGCTCAGTATTTCTAGATAGGATGACCGAGACATTCATGCTTTCACTATCCCAAATTACATGACACTTCTCCATCATCTTCAATATTTCACACTAACATCAGAAAAGCAAGTGTTTTTCCTAAGTGGTAGCGTGAAGTTTGTAGTTAAGTCAGCAATACAAGAATCCCACAGGTTTTCTAACCCTTAAAACAATGAGGAGAAATCAGTTCAAACTGGGCCAAGTATTCTGTACAGCAGATAGAAAACAAATAAGTTCAATATAAACAGATGACACATCTCTTTGGGTTTTATGGTATATCTGACTCTGAAATAGTTTTGTCTAGTGGCGTGGTCATCCGGTATGCTCAATCCATATGGGGCTGAGTGGGGGGAAACCTGTTTGGTAGTAGAGGGTAAACACAGGCAAACAGAGTGTACATATTTCTGGTATAGGTAACATAAAGATTATCTGCCTTGAAATACCAAATGGTTGATTTAGACAAGTTTTATTTCTGAAGCATGCAGCTTACATATTTTTAGATCTACTGTTTTATCTTTGTGTGAGCAGGAAGAAGATTGTTTATGTCCAGACTACATCTTCCACAAAATCATGTCTCTCTTGATTAATGACTAAAATCTGTAGATGAATTGTTTGAATTTTGTCCTTGAAAACTACAAGAGCAAGGTTGCCAGCAGAAAACAGTATTTCTTTCTGTTAGACATGTTACTTTAAAAAGCTGATCTTCTTCCGTAGTTACTGAAACAATATTTCTTTTGATTTTATTGCCCATTTATGCCTTTTCCTTGAATAAATGTGTCCAGTTCACATTTTTCAAGGAGAAGGCATAAATAGGTGTAGCACTTTCAGTAACACCTACCCAGAGATGTACCAGTCTCATCACCGGACCTTTCATGCGATCACCTCAGCCAGGCAAAGTAATCAAACTAGCTATCAAATCTAATGATTAGAACTCAGGACATAATCTTTCAAAAAACTTCAGATTTATTGAAGAATAAAATCCCTGAAGCTTCAAGCATATTAGAAACTGGTACTGCAACGGTGTGAAATGGATAAAGATCATGTTGCCATTGCTATCCCATAAATTAGTCTAAGGAATAGACCCTTTCTTGCAAGTCGCAGTTAATCAGATTTTTTAACCATTGCATTCTCGATGTACTAAGCTTTTTCAGCATGAGTATAAATCATTCTTCCAATACAAACAGATTTCTATTAAATGTCATGTTCAGAAGAATTGTAATAATCAGTGAAAAAATATGCAACAGAAAAAAACCTGAGAGGGAAATTCACATAACAAATTCATACCAAGGGTGTGTTATGAAATTAGAACACGAAGTAGGAAATATGAAAGTTAACCTGTTCCTCATGATGGGAAAACTAGTACCATGCCAGGGGACCACAATGGAAATGGTAAATATAAATCACTGCATCTCTAACCATTCACATATAAAGACAGCATGTCTGTGTAATTCTGCTGCCACTGTTGTGAAGTAATGCTCTAGGGATGGATTCATTTAGCCTTGTCCTCAGAAAAAAACCCCAGTTATAGGGGGTTTTTATTTTTGGTAAGATTAACAGGCACAGATCAGTTGTTTTTGAAGAGCTAAGACACACTTGAATTTTGCAATTTTGTGGCCTGAAGTTCTTTCTGGATAGAGATATTTCAGAATGCAAGTAGAAGTACTCACCAATTTTGACAAAGAATTAATTTATAGATCTTTACTTAGACTCTGATCTTTTGTCACTGAAATGTCAAGTTAAGAGACTTTTAATTCATCGTATTGAATACATGTAGCAGAAGGAACAAATGCCGGACTTGAAGGGTTCTATCTGCATGTGTGCCTCTGAGAATGGTTCCTGAAAACACTCCTCTGAGTAAAATCGCTGAAACACGAATGCAGTACCTCCTCCTGCTAACTTCAGTTAAGAACTAGTTACAGATATTTTTCAAGATGTATTTGAGTAATCTCATTGCTAACAATTACAGGTAGAAAAATATTTGCCTGTCACTTCCAGTGAGAACACTGTCCCGCATTTCAGACATGACTATATTATATGTAATTCTATATGTGTAATTCATATCTGATAATGAAGGGTCCAGGCAGATTAACACAGATGCTTCTACTGATGCTTTGGTGTCAAATATGACTTAAGTCTTAGACCCAGTACAAGCTACAATTCTTAACCAATGCTCTACTTATAGTATCAATTCCTACCTAAAATCAGTAACAAAGCTCTTAGGTACAAGACTAATGAGCATAATTCATGCACTACTGGACTGAAAATGTGAAGCAAATCTGGCACTTGGGTATTGCAATTAGAGAAAGGAGAAGTTATTACTGTTCTTATAAATGATTTCATCTGAGACAAACTTTTACCAAAGTTGTAGCTCTTTCAAAAAGAATTTTAAAATGTCTTAACACTTCTTCTCATGGGTGATGTAGATTGCAATTCTCTTATCTTAATTGTGCATGAGGGCTACCTGCGTGAATAAGCAGGGATGGATGTGCCTGTCAGCTCATTCCCTCCCGTGGAGATGTGCCTGAACCCACAAGGGCTTTTTTGTGTGCTGGTGAGGCAGGACAGAGAGCTGACCTTCCAGCCCTGCCAGGACCACTTGGCTCCCAGCCACACATTAGTGGAGGAAGCCACTGAGTCGGAAGTGCTTACCAGATCTTCTTTTCACTATCTTCAATTAAAAAGGGGCTAGGCAAGTATTTTTAGGGCTTGTTAATGATGATTTCCTTCAAGGCTCCTTATTAAGAGTGAAAGTCTGAGTTTAAATTTTAATAATGTGTCATTTTGAGTTTTAAGTATAAAATGTTGAGGGACAAGCGGGGAAGTTGCCACCCTCACTGTGGGTGAGCTGCTGCGGTGTGAGAGGTCTGTTTTTACATGCGCTACCACAAGTGTCTGGTTTGCCACATCCCCGCTCTCCTCCTCTTGGGCAGTCCTTCCAGAGCCTTCCCGAGACAGCCCCTGTATTCCTTGATCCAAACCACTGCTCGCTCAGTAGGTTGTACAGAACAGCTGTGCCTCCCGATGACTGATCTCTAGCATTCCCAGTGCCACTGTAGCTGGTTCCAGAAACTCCTTTCATCATTACTGTCATCATTAACAACTAATTATCCTCTTAGATACCACTCATTTCTTAAAAATATTCAAGTATATGTTCGAGTGTGTTCAGAACTTCTTAAACCTTTTTTTAGCATATCTGTATATGAGGAGGGAGAGAGAATAGATACCAAAACAACTGATTTCTTTAGGGCTTAAGAACCCAGAACCCTCCCTCCCTAGGTCCGTTTGGGCACCTCTTGCTGCGTGCAGAGGCTGCGAGCAGGCTGTACACACCTGAGAGCCAGAGGCAGGAATTCACTGGTTAATCCCCACAGCAGAGCTGGGACTGACAGGCTGTGAGGAGAAATCCTGGACGCTCACCCCGTCCAGGGAGGCACCAGGAGGATCCTTGCTGGCCAGGCAGAGATGCGCCACGTGGGAATGGGACACGGCGAGTCATTTGGTCAAGCAGGCTCATTCTCAGTGTTCATTACCTGCTCTTCTCTGCACCCTGCTTTCTTTTTTTTCTTCTTTTTTTCATCTCGACGTTTTTCCCTTTGAGCCCTTGAGCTGCTGACTGTTCCCATCTCAATGAGGTTACCTCTGCCTGCAGCGTTACCTCTCCCATCTTCGTGGCTCTGCGCTGTGCTCTCCCACGGCTTTCTCTCAAGTCAGTAATTCCCTCGGAAACCTGAGCCAGGGTTGTGGAGCAGCACAGCAAAACCTTGGGGGGGAGGATGGAGGGCCAGAAACATTTGTTCTTTATTACGTCGCTTCTGTGGATATCATTCTGCATTGTGACAGCCTATTTTCTTTTGATTCTTATTTATAAATAATCTGTCAAAAATATTTAGAAGTCTTATCAAGGTTCAATGGGGTTCCAGAATCCCATTATACAAGAATCATTACTTAGTAATAAGCAGACAAGGAATAAAGAAATCAATAGCTATTCCAAAAGCACAATCTATGCTAAGAAAATATGCTTTTCCCTCTCATAACGCTAATAAGAATGGTGGAGGGTATTTTGGTAGCTTTGTCCTACATGTCAATTATAACCTTTCTGTGAAAGAAAAACCTACTCTGAAGCTGTACTGTAATAGAGAGACGGCCAAAGGTGAGCACAGCTCACATAAAACCATTCCTATTTACTTTTTGCAGATGTTTGAACCAGCAGACTTGGTACTTTTGCAGAGAAATGGTACTAAAGGTCTGCAGTACTACAAATGCTCCCTGAGAGACTACACTTTGCTTTTAGCTGGACTTAATGAGCATTAAGTGAAAAGGAAACAGATTAATCAGCATTACGTGCGTCTTCACAAAGACACTGAAGTATCCACCTATTAAGTGTCTCTTTAAATGGCTGCGTGGTTTTCTGTAACGCCAAGAATGAAAGTGTAGGAAATGCGAAGGAAATACCACGGCAGCATCTTGTGTGACAGCCCTGGGGCACGCGACCTGCCTGGGAGGGAAAGCACCGAGCAAGGGTTTCCACTGACCTGGGAAGAGTCAAAGCTCTCATCTTCCGCCTGCGCATGGTATCTGCTGTGCGTGGAAGAGCAGCCATTACCTGAAGGTTTGACTTAGCCCCTTGTCTCACAAAGGAAGTTAAATTACTTTCACATCATTCTTACATCTTTTTTTTTTTTTTTGTAAGTCTGAATATATAGATACACAGAAATTAACTTGATGTCTGACATAAAGGATTCCTTAAAATATACCCGTTAGAAGCCAGTGTATGTTAAGGACTACATAATTTTAAATGCTTTATAATAGAATAAAAAAGATCTAACTATTTTACTGAGGGTTTTTTTGGTGGTGTTCTTAATCAAAATGATTTGTTGCTTGAAACAATTATGTGTTAATTTATGGTTAGTACTGATAGGGATGAAGTTTTTTTCCCTTGTCAAAATAAAATCTGTTTTAAATAATAATGAGATTGTCACTTTTGCTATTTTCCCTTTGCTTCCTCTTTTGTCTCTTCTTTTGCTTCTCAGAATTAATGTTTTCTGATACTATTATTAAATACAAAACTGAGCACACAGGAAAAAAAAATCAATCTCATGAATTATATGACAGCTTTGTCCTGAATACATTGATATTAATATCTTATTTTTCATTCTCCATTTTACACACATTATTTGTATTCACGGAGAATCATCAACAAGTGGTGGCTGAGGTGGGACACAATAGAAGTGACAGTGACCTTCTCGCATATAAAAGAATTCAGATAAAGAAATGGTGAAATAACCATGTAGTGACAACACTGATCATCAGCCTCTCCGTTCGAAACTGCTGAGATAGCTATAGCCGTTGTCTTTAGCTTTGTTACAACGTTCAAATGAGTCAGAGAACACGTCTTTTGATACTTCTGACATCTTGCCTTCAGCAGAAAATAATCCTTTTCCTTCGGTTTTCTTTCTGTTGTTCTTTTGGGGTTCTGTTTTGTTTTGTTTTTGCAATGATTCTGACCTTTCCTTTAAACTCACAGCACTTGAAAGCTGTAATTAATACTCTTGATAAATTAGTGGCAGTGTTCACTTGAATGAAGCTGGTGTTATCCATTTACAGGGCTCTGGGAAAATCTTCTTTGGAGCTGATGAAGAACAAGGCAGCTCTGCCGTATCTGCCCGATCACCGTCTCCCAGTTACCTTACCAGCTCTAAAGGTATTGACACACATGGACTGACAGGTGTTGGAGTTCATAGGTAGTGGAAAGAATTCTCCAGTGTTTCTAGGATCTATACCACGGATCCTCTTCTGATTGCAATCCCGAGTAAAAAATCCATATGTGTTTTGTGGGGGTTTTTTGGGTTTTGAGTGTTGCTTTGGTTTTGTTTTTTTTTGTTTTTGTTTTATTCAAGGTATTCTGAGGCAAAGACTTGTCTTGTATTTGTTTCCCCCCTAGTTCAGATGCCATGATGTTGGCTTTTGTATTTTTGTCCAGGGTATATTGTTCCCTCTTTTGCTGTTTCTTAATATTTACTATACATCTCATGTACTATTTATATGAATGCACTTTTAAAGCTCCTTGATTTTATTATGCTCATAGTTTACCCAGATACATCCAAAGTTAAAACCCAGTAAGAGGATATATTTTTGATTCACTGTTAGTATGATTGCAACATATATGTTATAGATCCTATTCTGCAATGTCCTCCATCTTCAGAAACCAACTTCCATGGAAAAACACTGGAAACTTGTTCTGTAGAGCCTTTTGCAAAATGGCTCCAGGCACTGTATGTTGTGTGCTACTTTAAACACTTACTAGGAAGACAGACAATTTACACTTCCTTCTTGCAAAGGTGATATTTTAGGTAATAATACTACTACCACTAATGATCACACATGTCCCTTCTTTAAAATGATTCGATCTGGATATCTGCAAGCTCTTTGATCTCATGATTTACCTAACAGTGAGCAAGGTTAATGCTTAATAAAGTAGGATGCCCTTTCTATAATCACTTCATTAAAAGTGAGTAGCAAGAGGTACATTAAATTAGAGCGTTTGTGATATGGGATCAATTTTGTGGAATCCCAGAGGTCTCTATGTGCTTCATAAAGAGCACTCTACTTTGAACATATCTATAAGTGACCCATTGAGAATTCCTGTTCTCTTTAATTTGAGAAATTTAAAGTGCTTTTATTACCTGTAATGGTGTTAAGTACTGAATGATAGATACATTGTCCTGGCAAAGAACTAGACTGCTGCCCTACAGCTTTAATAATTCATACCCTCACAGCACTTGTAAAATAAACTGCGTGTTACTGGGAAAAACATTAAAAATGACATGCTTTAGTAAAAAATTTTCCTTTCACCACTTCAGAGTGGTTAGGTTTTACAGGGAGACTTTAGAGGTACGAATGAGCATATTCTGGATTATCCATAAACTGAGGAGAAATCTAGGAGCCTTGATTCCTTGGACCGCACTGAATCCTTACACCTTACTCTTTGCACCCAAGTTCAAAAAGCTTTTAAGTGGCCTGCTGTTTGCTGAGCAGACAAGTTAGTTCCCTCCAGATGTCACAGTAGCTTTTTTTTACCTCTTAAGAGAAATAAAAACCAAAAGGAAACCACATTACATGTCTGTGGTGATGATGTGCTTTGTTATTTTTAAAAAAGAAAAAGAAATCACAAGATTGATGCACACATATAATAGAATCACTGTCACTCCGTAGCTCTGTTTTCAATTAAAAATATGGGTTTTTTTCCTGGTAGTTGGATCGTTTTTTGTGTATGAGGCATTAAAAGAAAGTACAGAAGAAATACAAAAGCATATCTCTTACTTACAGCTCTGTGAACCATGGAGTTTCTCAGTCAGGGTTTGACATTTATGTACCTTGAGTATATAGGTATGTAGCAAGAGTTTTGAAACTAAGTAGAAAACTGTGGACTGTAGTTACTCTGCAGATACTCAACTGGTTTATGAGCAAGTGCAATGGACCATTTTGGCCTCTGCTACTTCCATGATAAACATTCATCTCATACTCAGCTGTAATTAGTGCTTTTATACATATGAATAGTGCAGTATACTTTCCATTCACAGAGGTCAAGGAATTGTTCCTTCTGTTGTTATAATATCACTGTATCACAGTTCATCCTTATTTCTGTAATTAGAAGTACTTTAGATGCTACCTAGTTTCTTTTGGATATTTCATATTGAAAGACTGAGATAACTAGACCTTGCTTTGGCCTTTTATATTTTCCACTTACTCATTTTAGTTATGACTGTAAGATGTAATTTATCAAATGCACAATGATGGGTTATCAAAATCTTGTTTCAGTGAAAGAAAGAGGAACATTACCCTCAAGAGATAAATCTTTCATTAAACTTTACAAAGACCTTAAGCAGTTTCTACCCTATTTATCTTTTCAAGTCTTTTTTCTTTATGCTCCAGCTGCCAGTGTTTACAAAGCAGCACAAGGCAGACAGCCAAACTAAAAGCTGATTTCCTAGCCAAATGGATAAATTTCCTCTTCCATAACTAACACTTTACTTCACCTTAGGAAAATGCTTTAAAAATTGCCGAAGGTTCAGATTTTTTTTTTTTTTTTTTTTTTTTATATCCCGATTAAAATTTTGGCCCTTTACCCACCCCTATTTTTAGGACACACAGGAGGAAAAAGAAAAGGTTTATTACAAAACAAAAAGAGAATTTG
>Ga0181612_126178_pt1 | contig 12177 bp, 7 predicted proteins | sample HoacroProtozoa21_FD_119630 | JGI IMG/M metagenome (GOLD analysis project Ga0181612, IMG submission 119630) | Hoatzin crop microbial communities from Cojedes, Venezuel. Combined Assembly of Gp0051906, Gp0051904, Gp0051908
AGGTACAAAAAAGTTTCCATGCAGTAAAATGCTGCATCTTTCTCTGACAGCTAGCAACAAACTGTATCAGATGGGAAAAAGAAAGGAGAGCACTGCAGAAGACAGCGCAGAGAAGTAAAAAGGACAGTTTAGCAACAAATACAGAAGAGGGAACGAGAAAGACATTTCAAACAGCAGCAAAGCAAAGCATGTTCTTTCTATAACAAAATGGTATCATGTGAAACACCAGCTGGTCCTGTTGCACTATGCGGAAGCGTACGTGCACTCTTCTACTCTTCATTTTGTCACACTTTCTCCTCCCACCTCCAAAAGTAATTTAAAATTGCTCCCAACACAAACTGGTTTCTGTAACATTGATCAGCATTTGCAAGCTAGTGTCTTCACACAGCTCTGTAAACTGTATGGCAGTTTCCTCAACTACATACTTGTGTTGCTCTGAAAAATGTGGACATAAGGACAGCCAAACTAGTACTTGTTATGTCTTAAAAAATAAAAAAGTTACTTTTAGCATATTACCAGTTTTTGAGCTGACGCCACCCCAGATCCTGCAGCGGTGCTAGTGACGATTGCTGGAGAATCAGAATCTAGCCTGGTCTGAGAAGTGCTTGCATGACCCAGGTGGGTAGAAAACTGTGAATGAAACCAGAGTTTACAAAGAATGAGTGCAACTTCCTAGCAAACACAGTTTTACACTTCAGACAGTTGTCTGACTATTCCAATTACCCTTCTAACTTTAACTTCTTTGCAGATTTCTCTAGTTTTACTGTTTTCTGGCTAACTTAAAAATACTTGTCTACAAATTGTAGAAACAGCGTCAATAACATTTGATACTATCAGAATGAAAAATCAGGAGAGAGGCAAGCACATCTCCTGTGTTCTAACCTGTAGTCTAGCATGAAATAGTTTTACAGGGGCAACATCTTCATGATGACTCCAGGGCAGGTCCAGAAGGTCCAAGCTACTGCATAATAATCTGGCTAAGCTGATACGACAGGACAATAAGCTGAGTTCCCTCTGTGTCTATATATGTTACACTTTTAAAAAACAGGCTTCAAGTCAAGCCAGCTTTTCTTCTTTTCAGATTATATCAAGTTTGGATTCTTTTTCAAAAAAACCTTAACAGTTTTTTTCCAGAAAAAGCCTTAGAGAGCAAATTCTGCTTATTATAGTGACCTTGTCTTCATTAGTTTAAGGCATTTTCAGTAAAATAAAGAACAGAGCTTAATGAAAGCACAGCAAGTCAGAGCAGCTGTACCCCAGTCACTTAATTTACAGAACGCATGTCTGATCATAGCCATAGGTTTCTTTTTACACTTAGACTGTCTTCAAATTCCTTCAATTCATGGGCTATGGCATTTATCTTTAAAAAGCTCCAACCTAGGAAGTTCACTTTTGTCACTAGCAAAGACAGTTCTGTTCCAGTGACACGCTTACCATGTCTTCCAGCTGAAGGGTAGCTGCTGGTGGAGGTGTTGGTGAGGGCGGATTATACTGTGAAGGAGGTAGCCTTCCTGCAACAGTGGTACCATTATCAATTCTCCTACTTCCTACATCTATTATTAGAAACACAAAGTAATGGTATCAGCACATAATCTAGCAAACCCTAGGGGAAAAAAAGAAATAAGTCACAGTAAAAATTTCACTATTCCTCCAGGATTTCTGTATAATCTAATTAAATGGATCAGCCTGTTCTTTATAGGGCGTGTCTGTGTATCTATCTATCTATCTAACCATTCCTGTATTTGATCCTTCTTTTCAGATGCTTGGAAAAAGTATTTTCCAAGGGACTTGTTTCTGTGTTACGCCTCAGCATCCCTGTGGCACTTGTCACATACCTGTAGTGCAAAGAACTGAGGTTCTCTATATTGCTTGCCAATACTAAATCCCGTGTGCAAGAGCTGCTCTTACGCTAGAGGCCCAAAATCCAGTTCAAGCAGAGAGCCCCAAAACACAGAAAGGCCATACTGGACTTCCGCTAGGGCGTAACGTTGTCAGTAAAATAAAATGTTAACTTTCCTGAGTATGCACTGCAATTTCAAGGAGTTACAGATCATGGTCAGCAGCATCTCATTTCCATGTACAAGGGCTGGACACTGGCTGTAGGGCTGGGATGACCTAGGGGTGCCCTACAGCCCTCATCTCCCCCCACCAGCAGGGTAAGCCTGAGCCTGCACAAAATCCGTCCAGGATTCTCTTGTCTCGCACTGCAGACATCCTGGGGAGGTCAGGTCTGCAGACCTAAGCCCAACATCTTTACCAAGCAGTTTCAGCCTTTTCCTTTAGAATACAAACTTCCTTAAAGCAAGCAGAGAGAGGTATTCTATTTTGGAAGCAGATGATGCTAGCAGCAGTTCCAGTACAATGGAACTTTGCTCATGCCAGGGAGTAGAGTGACACCATGTGGTAGCTGTGATTTTTTGGAAGACAAAAACCAAAAATACGCAAGTGAGCAGGAAAAATACAAGGAAAGTTGTTCAAATCGGTGTACTACTCAAAGATTTCAAGAGTGAAATTATGCCTGAGTAAGCATTTTGTACATCTATATGTACACATTAAGCTTAAGCATAGGCAGGACCAACACACAGTTACAGACCAATCAGATGCAATCTATATTACTTTAAAAAGCAATGTTAGGGTTTTTTTAAGTAAAAAGTCATGAATTTGTGTAGCTTCGATGTTCCTTATAATACATAAAGAGGTTCAAAATAATCTTAACACACTAATAATTAAAAAACACATATCATCTGTCAGTAAATCAGCCAGGTAGATCTTAGACCATCAACATTGACTCGAAATGTTACGGACCCATTGAGGTTGTGACACTTACACATTATTAATAACCTACATTATAGTGTACATTATATGCATGTTATTTGTATATTGTATGTATATAAAATTTGTATTATCATAAACTAATAATAATCTGTAAGGACACCAAATTCTGCTTTTATTTCCTATGACAGTAGGTGGTACTGCAGTGTTCTTGTGAATATATAATCACTGATTCTGGCACTTGGAAGTTTTAATGTCCACAGCTTACAAGACCAGAACAAATCACAATAATCATCTAATCTGATGTTTGAAGTCGCCCAATGTCTTGACCACTGTTCTACCTGAGGAAGAATGCAAGTAAATGGTTGTACAGCCATATAAAATAATTATGTAACTAACTTCATTAAAAGCACCATCCAGCTGCAAGGAAGAGAGATATTGTGCCTGGGGCAGGGGAGAAAGTGTGGTACAAGAGGCAGTGGAAGAAGATGCAGGCATGGGACCAAGGACAAAAGAGACTGTGAGATCTTATGAAGCCTGATGGGGACTACGGTGACCACAGGAAATAAAAAAGCATGATGCTGGACACCCAAAATGTTGGGTACAGGCACCCCAGCGCTGTCCAGCACAGCAAAATCACCAGGTACTGTGCCTGTGTAGAGTATCAGCTCCTGCTTCATAGTAAAAATCAAGCAAAATGTTTGGCCCATGAACCCCACAGGTTGGTCATGGCAGCTCTAGAGCTCAGTTTTCTTGTTTACTTCCTACTTACCCTCTTCTTTATGGATTTACAGAAACAATGCTTTCCTATTCCACATCACTTAGACATCATTATTTGAGAGACCCACTATCTTTTGCATGTTTTTGGAAAACAATAAACAAACAAATATAAGATAAAGCTTCAAGAGGGAGTAGTTAATTTATAACTCAGTGAAAAATAAACTACTTGGGCAACGTCCTGTAACTTTATTCCCAAACTCGGCATCTTCAAGAAATCATTCGTTCTTGACCTTCCTGAAACACTGATCCTATGTTTTTACTAGCACATAGCTGCTGCACTTAGCTAGTGCCATATTCCAGTTTCCTAAGCAACCGCACAAATATCGCGGATTTAACTGGTGCAACAGCTGCTCAAGTATGTATCCTCTTACACCTTCTTCAGGTTTTTATTTCCTCTTCGTATCTACATTTTTGGGAGGAATTTCTCTGAAGTAGTTCAGAAACTTCTCGTGTAAGATTGTGAAGTTTAGCAACTGAAGTTACTTGTCTAAGACCATTAATAACTGCTGCCAGTACCGCTCGTTGCTAAGCCATGTGCACTGCTGTGACACTTCTGCTGCCATTTCTCTTTAGTTTGCTGCACCAGCACGATTATGGTCCTGCTACTACAGATCACCTCACCTTGAGGGGGTGATTTATTTACATCAGTAAGGGTGTGCAGCTCCCTCCTGTGTAGCTGCACAAGTTCTACAAGTGCGCTGCTGATATAATTACATTGGTGTTTCCTGTTCTGGCTCAGAACTCCAACTCAGCACAGAGCCTGATCAATTTACCTGCCCTTTTTTGTATTAAATGGCAAGACTGAGAAAGAAGGGAGAGCTGTCTGGGAAAAGCAGATTCACTGCACACTGAGATTCCAGAGAACAGACAAGGGTTTTCCAGGATTTCCCCCTGACCCCGACATAACCTGGGTGCTGACAGAATTCTGGGTAATCTTCGACAGTATTTTAAGATGTTTGCTATCACTGGCTTCTGTTTCTGCCTTCCATTGCAGGTTACCACCCTCACAGCAAGGCGGGATGAAAAGAATATGTTCCACCTTTCAACTACAGCAGTACAGAGTTTAGCACCAGAATATTTCTCCACATATTCAACAGGACTTTTTAAAGCAGTAAGAGTGTGATGAACTGTATTGCCACAAATCTTTCAGATTAAATAATAAAAAAAAAAGACAAAAAGGAGAATCCTTTAAAACAAACAAATCCAAACAAACCAACTCAACAATCCCCCCTCCCCTTCAGATTAGAGCTGCTTTTTACACTGACCAGGATCTGTCCTACTGTCCTTGCCCTGAAACATGGTCATTGCTTCCAGATTCAAAGCACATACACCACGCATAAAGGCTTTTTTCATGGTGTCTTCATACTGTTCTCTTTCACTGTGCAGTCGCAGAACCTCAGCTTTTGTCTGCTCCAAAGCAGCAGTTAGCTACAAAACAGAATAAGGAAACAGCTGTCATATATTTCTGAATGCAAACTATGAACATATCCCTCAATTAGCTTTAAAAGTCATTCACTATGTTTACAAAGATATGCCTTTTAACTCCAAAATCGCTAGTTCACCAGAGGTGAACAGCTACTTGTTATTTCTTTGTACTACAGCAGACTATTTGTACTAGAGCACATCAAGGACAAGCATGCATTTGAAAGCACTGTCTGACCTTACCCAACCACCTGAGCAGAAATTTATCTTGTCAGTTTTTGTCTTTTAGAAGTTAGGCATCTGGCACAAGCTAGATTTCCACAGGAACATGGATTCGCTCAACAGAGAGTAAGTGTTCCCAGAAAAATATTTAAGCATAGGGTGAATTGTCATCAGCAATCTCTCCTTTCTAGCTCCTGTAAAAAACTGAAAATGCTAAGAAAGGACAGACCAAGTTACCTTTGTAACTCACTACTTACTGTTTTTGTGCTGGTAAGCCACATTTGGTAAGCCTGTTCTTAAAATTCTGGGTTTAATTTCTTGTTAAAATACAAAGCCTTTAAAAAGTATATTTTAAAATTTTATTTACTTGCTGTGCACCAATGCATACACCGATAACGTAACTTCACCTTAAGCTCTGAAAATTCTTTAACAAGCTTAATTGGCAAGTTGAAGGCAAAATCAAACCTAAATTCAGCCTTTAACAGAGTAATTGTTACAGGAAAAAATACTGTGCTTATCATGATCATTCATAATAATAATAATGGTCTTCTACTTCCATTGTCTTCTTCAGTAAGACCTCAATATGCATAGCCATTATTAACTGTGTGCTCTTAAAAAACAAATGCCATCCCTATTGGTAGGCAAGCAGAGAAAGAGTCCAACTTACTTCACCCAGGCATGCAGATTTGCAACATTTTACATTATATGCAGGCGAAAAAAAAAGCCGTATCTACAAACCATACTAGAGATCTTAGATCTCCTCAGATCTTCATGTGTACTTGGGAGCTTTGGTCTGCTGGAAAGTCCTCATGTTTTTCAAGCCTGCTGAGGAAGAGCTACTTTGGAGGGGTGGGGGACTGAAGGAGGGAAAGAACGAAAAAAAAGAAACCTTACTTTACCTCTGCAATTTTGGCTTCATAATCATTGCTGAGCTGAACACAGACTTCTTCTGCCCTTAACTGACAGGCTTTTGCTACTCTTTCTTTCCATTTTTCTTCACTAAGAGAGTGCCATGCTGCCCACACTTTCTTCATCAAAGCTGTCCGGAATTGTCTGTCTGCTATTCTATTTGCATATTCCTTAGGAAACAAATATAACCACATCATACGCAGGTTCAGATTTCCTAAAAATTTAAGTACTCAAGAGAGCATGAATGATTGATTTACAACTTATGACACAGACCACAGCAGGAATGCCTAAACTACGTTACACGTGCTGCAGTGAAGGGGTACACAACACAGCACCAGCAGCTCAGTGCTTCTTCCTGCACGCGTGTCACGGAGGGTTACTGTCTCCAGCGTCAGAAAGCATATTTGCGAACTCCTCGGTTACACAAAACAGGGTTGTTACTCTAAGCTTAATGACAGTTAAACAACATCTTCACATATGTGGTGTAACCGTGCACATGTGAAGCTATTTAGTGGGTATGTGGCACATTTTGATTCACTGCAGGAATCATAAAACCTGCAGTCACAAAGTTTGCAGATTATTAGCATAAAACACCTATCTTTTAAACAAATTTAAACTTCAGGATTCTTTGAAAAGTCTTATAAGACTATGCTTCTATTCTACTCTATTTCAAAATAGTCACCAGACATTAAATTATTTTTTCGGAAATGAAATAGAAAAAACAAAAAGAGCCGAGTGAAAACCAGACTTCAAATTTTTAGTAAATTCTAAGATGGGAGGGAAGGAAAAGAGAAAACGCTAAACGTCTCTGCAAATCAGCAGAGTTTTGGATAGCATCAATGAACTTCAGTCTAGCCAGGAATCTGTACTAATGAACAAAGGTCCTGAACAGCGCTTCTCCTTTTTATCAGCATGGATCGGGAAAAGTTTGCAGTCTTGACATGGGATCCTTCTTCTCTGTCATACTTCACTTAGAAGATTGTCTACTGTTAGAAACCTGACACAATACCCAACTTATTGTCTGTGATTATCTCTTAGCTACTTCAAGTTTTGGCAATGCAAGAACAGAGGGCACTACGTTTTAATTGTGAAAGTGGCTTCCCCAAAAAATCTGATACTGTATCATACCACTGTTCAAATGCAATGTGTTTGAAATTTAGATAGAGATTCCCTTGGCATCTACTTTGAAATGCAGGTATTGTAAACTATGGTGATTTGCTGAGAGCTGCTCATAGTAATTGGAGCAATATAAGACAAGTAGATGTTTTCCCCAGAGATTATTCTGATGTCAGTGTTCTTTTTAGAAATGATGCTTTCAAACTGTTATTTGACATTGTTAAACACATCAACATAGAAACACTGTCACTTCTTCAAACTGTAGCAGGAACCGCAGCAACTCTGACCCTTTAGAGTTCAGAGGTTTCATTATTTGTATTTTGTGCGCATACCTCTTGTTTGGCTTTAACATGCTGAATCCGCCACAGTGAAAACTTTCTCATCAACTCAGTTCTCTCCTTTTGTCTCTCTAATGCTTGGGTCAAGTTAGTAATCACCTGCAAAAATATTTGTTAACACTACTTCAATAGCTACGATCTTTGTAAAGTCAAACAGAATGTACTTTGTGCATCAGTTATTTTTCAATGAAAGCATTTGGTTTTAACAGACACTTTATCCTAAGTCTTCCCCCTAGTCTAATCAAGCAGGAAACAATAATCAGGCATTGAAATCAAGAGTAAAATTCCTGTGGCTTCAACACTCAGACTGCGGCACTTAAACCCTTTCACTGTGTAGTTTTAGGAAAAGTTCAACTGAATTGTTATTTCATCCTACATCTGCAAGCTTCTGTGCCACTTTCTAATAATTAAATGCTACTGTAGCATAAGGTCAGAAGAATCACTTATTTGCAAAGACAATTTTGACAAATCAGGAAAATTTATACTAAAAGTTACCTTTAGTGCATTATTAACTGAAGTATAAAGAAATGATTTATCTGCAGAAAGCTTATTCAACTTTCTGAGCAGAATAAACAAGCTAAGGAGTTGCTAAGAACTAGAAAAATCTGATTGTCATTCTCTTTAAAAGATCTCATGAAAGATATATATATAGGCCTACAGCAATCAAAACATTTGAGATGCAAGGTGGCCTGCTGGACAGAGAATGCAACTAGGGACTTTTACCATCAAACTCTAAATATGTTTTAAGTAGTATACAGAAACAGCTGAGGCTCCCAGATTAGAAATTAGGCCAGGGATGATGCAAACTTGGTACACCAGATCACTAAGTATTTCTCTATATTTTTTCCCAACTTCTTGAGCCAGATTCTGCCACACAGATTCACATCTGAGCAACTCCAGTCAGCAACAGTAACAAATATTGGGACTCTTGGGAGTAACTTAGAAGTTATTTTAACCACTGCATAAAGATTGTGAAGAACAATATTTTCTGATGTTATATGCTAATGTAATATGTTATACTGAATATGTTATATGCAATAATTATCGAACATACATTAATGACATTAATGATACTTATATAACTCTACCCTTAAATGAGCAAGGTTATCTAGCAAATTGTACAAAAATTCTATTTTGATTCAGTGCAGTATTTTATGCCAACTGTTTCAGTCAATCTTCAGAATGTTTAATGAACTAATACTAGGCAAAAGCTTGGTTTCTGTCATGCGTTCAAAATATCGAAGTCAGAAACAAATAGAGGTCAATTTGACACATTTGAAGTAATTTAAAGCTGATCTATCTCTGTAGTTCTCAGTTCTTCATAATACTGTATTTTAATAAATCTAGTATGAGCTACTTTTCTCTGCTTATATATGACTAATTCTAACTTTTTGCAGTTTCAGAGTAACTGTGCAGTCTCAGTTATATAAATAACAATGACTTTATCTAAAATTAGAAGTAAATTTGTGTAATTGTCAACAAAACAGGAAACAAAGGAAATGAATATAATATCAACTGCTTTGGTCAAAAAAGTGTCATATACTAACATAAACCATCAACTTTACATGCTGCGTACCTGTTAACACACACTAGAAGTCTTAGCCTAAATATATATTTGTTAATTGGCATATTTTTGCCATTAAAAAAAATATTTGTGAGATTTCCAGTGTGAAAACAAGAATCTATGGTATTCATAATCTTTGTGAGGCTGATTGACTTCGGGTTATGGTGATGTCAAAACGCAGCAGTTCTGATAAATATGGTGTGATATATGGAAGCACTACCACCTACTGTTAAGTCAAATAATTTTCTCTTGAAAACAAGTTTTTTTGTAAACAGTACTCTAAAATTGGCTGAATAAATAACTTCTCAGGTAGCAGAAAAAAAATACTGCTTTCAAAGTATCATCGAGAATTATGGTGCATTAAGCATTAGTGACACACAATGATATCCAATAGAATTAGATATGTTTGAGTGGCATACACTGAAATGATTGTGGTTCTGCATACGTACTAGTTACATGGTATTATACTAATCCTGTTCTTGTAATGTTACAACATTTATTTTTGCCTGGTCTGTAAGATTAGACTGTTTTCTAAATGAACACAGAACATCATGTTTCTCCATACTTTAACTCCCTCAATGGGCATTTTTTTTTTTTAAAAAAAAGGTAAATAGGAATTAAAACCCCAAACTCCATAAAGTGTTCTTAAGCAGAAGGTTAAAAATTCAGGACAGCAAAAAGAGGATTCAATTACATTATGTGATTGCAGGGCTGCAAAAATTTTATATCAATTTCCACTATTCTAGTTAATTTTGTACTTGCTGAGATTCTTGATAGCAGACAAGTATAACTCAGAAACCTCAAACGTACAAACCTAAGAATTTGCACAAATGTGTAATTCCTAAGAATGCTAAAATAGAGACTCTCTAACATCTAGGAGACTGACGCTCATTTGAAATTCAAGAAAACCAATCCAATCATTGAAAAATTAATGCCTTTCAAAGTGTAAGAGCTAACAGACTCATCTAAGCCAGTGTGACCTTCATGGAACGAATAAGGAACAACAATAGACCCCAGATTTAAGAAGCAAACAATGCAAAACACATATATACAACACATTAAATTTCCATCGTTAGTACAGGTAACATCAGTAGCAACAATGATCCTTTTCCTACTGTACAGTCTAAATATGTTATTTACTTCTCTATTTTACTTGCTGCAAAAATTTTATTATACAAAGTGATGGACCCCAAAATTCAGTGTAGATATTTGTAAAAAGAGAGGAACTGTTGAATTATGAAATTGAACAACTACCTCATCTTTTCTGCCAATAGAGATTTCACAAGTACGTAGCAACTCCTTCATGTTTTCCATCTCATTGCTCAATCGTCCTACATGCGCAGCGTGTTTCTCTCTCTCTTCTCTCATTTGAAGCTTGTGATGTTCAATCAAACTAAGCTTCCATTTTCTCAATTCAGTCAGAACATTTGTCTGAAAAGTTCAAGGGATGACAGTAGTGCAATTAGTAAAATTATTCCCTCCTTCCTAATCTTTTGATCTTAAAACACTTCGCAACTAAGGAGACATGAACACTTACAGTGATGCCTTCATTACACAGCCTGTTTATTAAATATTACCAGACATAATGAACTACCGAATGATAATAACCGAACACCCCTAATGGAGAAAGTTATTTCAAAGTTCTTGAACAAAGATAATCTAGTGGTTACAAGCAATATGCAACAACAATAACAACAATCAAAAGAAAACCACAATTTCCCAGTGCAATCACACTGCAACTTTTCCTGCACTCTCACTTACTCTACAACACACTGACATCTGTATATGATTTTTAAGGATTCCATACAAAATAAATACCTTAAGACTTCCACTCCAGAGATCAAGTATGTTTTCTATTTGAGTTACTTTTTCGTCGGGTAAAGTTAATTCGGTCGCTATGGTTTCGTTGATTTCTCTTGGACCATGTGTGGACCCTTGTGAAGAAGTCTCTTCTGAAAGAACAGGGCAAAGTCTTTCCATATTGGCCTCAGAAGGCTCCTTCATGGGTATTAAGACTGAAAATCAAACAACGAATAAAGATTGACAGTCTGGAAAGGCTAACTAGTCTTCATTCTGAACGGAAGTCAGAAGCCAGGAATTAAAAAACCCTCAAAACCCCAAAATAATTCTGCCATCAGAAACCTCCTTTCCCCATGTTAAACACATCAATTCAAATATATGCCTCCAAGATACAAGCATATTTCAACCAACATATTGTAACAGTAGTCAAATCAAAGCTACCACTCCCTTACAGCACAGATTTAACGTCATTTCCTGTTAAAGAGGAGACTCACAGCAAGTACCAAAAAAACAGCACTGCCAGAAACAAAGAGCATCTCTCTCAATAAAGTCTCAATAAAGACCTCTTGCTGGTTAACATCTTGGGTCAAAAATCTAAAAACTTTTGCCACTTTCCTTAATGACACTGTAAACTATTGAGGTCAGGGGCTTTCCCTTGTGCATTTGCAACGCAGCCTGTGGGTATATTTCAATATTGGTATGCACCTGCACCCATTTTTCTTACAGCCTCTACCTCTAACAGCTAGTTAGATTTCAAACTCTTTGAGAAAGGAAGTGCCTATTACAAATTTATATAATGCCTTACACAATAAGGCCTCACTTTCAGGTGGTGTGGCTAACTACCACAGCAACAAAAATTGATCCATAACCAGAAACTAATGGGCATGTGTTTGAGTTTCAGGCTGATGGGAAGAAAAAAAGGAGCTAAGAATAAAGAAGTTAATACTTAAGTAAACAGAGGAGATGATATACTGTTTCATACTTAGTTACTCATTACACAAAATTTGTTATCCGAGTTGATAGCTCAATAAGAAAATTTGGAAAGAAGACGGATAGCAGATTCCTGGTATTAATAACAATCAGGACAACTTCAAAAGAATACTCTCCTCCTTTCGTAAATGGAGAGAGGAAACCTCCAACATTTTAGTCTTCATTTCTGAAAACAAATATTGTTTATATAACTGGTTTAATGGTAGATCAGTACTATTTTCTGTTACAAGCATGCAGAGATAAGCTTAACTGTTTGTCACAAAG
>Ga0181612_144316_pt1 | contig 12177 bp, 4 predicted proteins | sample HoacroProtozoa21_FD_119630 | JGI IMG/M metagenome (GOLD analysis project Ga0181612, IMG submission 119630) | Hoatzin crop microbial communities from Cojedes, Venezuel. Combined Assembly of Gp0051906, Gp0051904, Gp0051908
CTTAGAATCAAGAGTTGTACAAGACATCACAGACTTTGCCAGCCTCTTTGAGCAGACAAAGCTGCGACTGGTTGAGTCCTTCCTAGGAGGCTGTTAACAAGGTTATAAAGGATCCCAAGATGAAACCATGTCAGTACTAATATTAGCATCAGCATTTGATGATCAGCCCTCCATGTGAAAGGTGCACAAAGGTGTGAGCGGAAGCACAACTTTAGTCAACCGCAAGGCTCTTTTTAGAGCTAATTACACTTGTGTACCCGATTTGAACAGAATCACCTCATTTAAGAGGCATTTTCTGAGCAAAATAATGGGTATGTTATCTATTGATGTCTCTCTTATTACATTTAATTGTGTAACAAATTACAGGCACAGGAGCCCACTCGTGTGAATGAACAGAAAGGAGATGTATGTTGCATTTGATTGACCAGCAATTGCTGAGAACAGGAGGATTTTTGTAGGAGTCAGGCTCAGTAGACAGCCTCATTAGATGTGTCATTAAAGGGAGTGAACCGCAGCTGTCCGTCCTCCCTGACCAAGCCAGAGAAGCAGCACAACCTCTTTCCAGGGGTGCGTATCTTCATCAAGGTGTAATAAGGCACTATCAAGGGATAAAAACTCATTGTTTTCCAAGGATGATTAAACCTGGAAGAAGAAGGGGAAACACAGGAAAACTCAGTTGCCTTTATAGTCACTTTGTCCACCCGGAGCACAGGAGCAAACAGATCACTGGGCTACCAAATGCAACGCCCTAACGCAACGGCCTATTCGGGTAGCCTGTCTGAGAGGACGAGGCTGTGCCGAAACTGCACTGCAGCGTAGATCCCCACAGATTTACGGCTCCTTTGCCATACACCGCTGCGGTACACTACAGGAAATCCAAGAAATGTTCTGCTCTGAGCCAGCTACGAAGCAGCAGACACACTGTTGTCACCCGCATCCTGCAGACCTGCTGCTGACAAAACCGCAGCGGGAGAGGAGGTTTTTAAGAATGAAACAAATGGTGCCATCTACTGCCCAAATGACATGGACACCTAGCTTGTCGCATCTATAGCGTTGAATCCTGAGGTTTTTCTGCCTTCAATACCGCTGCGGAGAGATGAATGCAAATACCTGCTTTTTCCTTTGTTTCTGTGTATCACACATAGCCGCAGAGATAAATCAGCTTTGGCAGTCTATTTTGCAGAATACATGCAAGAACATGCTACTAGAACATGCGATGCTCTGGCGCAACTGCCCTGTCTCAGTAGTCCCACTGTAGTCCCATATACAATTTCCAGCACACAGGAGTCTATATCTCTATTACTAGACTACAGGTAGTAATTTTTGTGGAGGAACAGCATGTCTAAGTACCAGCTACAGACAGAACAGAGACAGAGAGAGAGAGAGAAGCTATCTCTGTCTTCTAATTCAGAAACGTTTTTAACTACTGCCCTGCTGCTAGTAAGCTAAAAACTTCTTCAATAAGCAACCTTTGATATTTAATGTTTTTTTGCAGCCAGCATGCCTTGTAAGCATTTCTTAAATACCTTCTGCTTGGAATTATTTGTCACAAGAAGACACAAAAGCAAGTAAAACAGAACTCGCCTTTGCAGAGCCCTGAATCCAATGGCAACGAAATTGAATTTGATTAAATAAAGGAACAGAGACACCAAAGAATGTAAAACACAGATAAACTATCACGTAGATTCTTCATGAGGACTCACGATGCTGTCACATGGGTCAAGTCAGCATGTGAGGAAAAACTGTGACATCAGAAAACAAATTTGCCCTGGAGTGTCAGGTGCCCAGTCCTGTCTTTGGAGGGAAAAGGTGTAATCTGACCTCATATTGCTGTTCTGACACATGGTTAATCAAAGGAAGCGGAACTGAAGGTTCACAGCGAATTTTGGGATTCTGACTCATGACAGAGGATTGCCCAACAGAATAACAAACACCCTTACGCTGCCCATTGCCTGCTTCCCACCAACTGTGCTGATGTTAAGAGCAGACCATGAAGGGGCTCTGAAGCATGTTTGCAGCAAAATTTTGAGGTTGGCTGGCACCAGTTTTGATTTTCCTAAAAACACACGGTAGTTTTAATGTTTTGTTGACTCCAGAGCCACCTCTTGGACTACACATGAGCCAGAAGAAAGAGTTAATTACAACAAAGATGTAACCCATGTGGCTTAAATAGAAAATTTGCCTCATGAGTTTATAAAACTTGGTTCTTGCTCATGTGCAGCCAGTGACCTCTTCTGCCCTACCTGCACAATACTTTTGAGCTTTTGCCAAATTCTTATCATCATTTTATAAGGTAAGATAGAGCCAAGGAAAGGACTTTTAATCCACACCAACAAACTATGAGCAGACGAAGTGGGAATCTGGATATGATCTTCTCCAAGAGAAGCAACTTTCAAGTAAGCACAGCAAAAAAACTGCGGAGTGACTTCTCAACTCAGTTGTGCTGCTGGTTCTAGATTAAATTTAGGTCACTCCAGCATGACCTAATAAATATGACAACAACAGTTCAGGTGAATTTTCTATGTTTGCAGCCCAGATGAGAGGGCCATCAGATAAGGGTAATTTCTAGTTTCAAAAAGTGACACATAAGAATCTAGCTCAAACTAAGGCAATAAATCATGATCTAGGGTAGTCATGAAAAGTTTTTGGTCACTAGCTCTCGTACTATCAGAGTTACACTAATTTTGTTGTGCTTCTCTCCATGTTTTATGTCCTGGTCTATACTACAGACAAGGCTGAAAAAAAATACACTGAATGAAAGTTTGGCCTCAAAAGATGTTATTTTAACACTGCACTTGTAAAGACTTCAAAAAAAGCCCTGAAAGGAAGAGAAATAACATAATTGTGCTAGTCTGATGAGTTGTTAGTGGGTTTCGTTCACATAGAGTACAGGGTTCTAGCTTTAAAGGAGAGAAATACAAGGACCAAGAATAAGAATGGAGTCCTGAAGGTAGATAAGGAGGAAATTTATTTTGATGAACGTTCATTTTTAGCACATGTTAATATTGATAAGGTAATTCGTTCAGAAACAGTCAGGCATCTCCTCTACACATGACTCATGGGGCTAGTCAACAGAAGGTGGATGCCACTGAATCAAATATTTAGCAGGAACAGGGTACAGTCTCTGGCAAAAGAAACTCTATTCCGCAAGGGCAGAGTTGCCGAGTTTGGTAAGCCCAGAGCCTAGAAATCTTCACACGGCCAAAAGGTACAAGATATATATCCCCATGCTATGCAGAGCTGAGGGCCTGTGGAGCTCTGGGAATAGTACACAGGGTGGATGTGACACCCCCAGGAGTCCCACCACTCAGCTTCAGAAGAGCCAGGGCTGGGTTTGGCAGATGCTTTGGTTTGAGGACAACTACTGACACTGTTCCAAGCAGCCCTTTCTGGGTCCCTCTGCCCCATCAGTTTTATCAATTCTTTCTGTGACCACACAGACCCACCACCAGTTGTGTGCCACAGTCTCCAGGCAGAAGGCAGTTGAAGATCTTGCCAGCATGAAGATGAAAAGCTCCACACTAGCCAATTCTGTACTAGCAATGCACTAACAACAGCATTATCCATTACTGGTACAGCTTTAAGCGGTTGAGCTTTGTATTGTCAACAACAGCAAATATTGAAGGTGCTACAACCTTTAAATGTATATTACCTTTCAGTCCATCAAGTAAATATTACAAGAAGGGGCAGTGGCAATTACAGAAGGTAATTACAGGTAGAGACAAAGCAGTTTATCACAGCAGATAATGAATCGCAAGACAGGATGAAGGACCTTTGTTCTGTCTGGGCAATTCATACACATTAAACAATAACTTTAAAATAATTAACCTAGTAGAATGTAATGATTTTTAAAAACAGTTTAAATGGTGTTTAATTTGTTTAAATGAACTATCCCATTAAGACACAAATTCATCATTTTGATTTGGAAGGGAAGTTTTAATAAGCTCAACCTTTAGCACAGTTTTAATAACTATATTACAGGTTTATAGATGAATGTCTGAGGTGGAAATGATCCTAATACAATGAACTCATAAGCAGAGCTGGTAATGGTTTCTCAGAAAGTTTAAAATCAGAGAGATTGGTAATGATTTTAAGAGAAATACTCTGCTATGTTTTAACTATTTCCAGCAACTTATACATGTACATGTATATTAGGACTGTAAGACATTATGATCTATAGCAACAAAATTACAGTCTTCTATTATGGATATTCAAAAAAGTATATGAAATTCTTAGACATCACAATGGAAATAATGCAATGCCTCAAAAAGGAGAGGCATTATTCAAGTAGCATTTTATAGATAGCAACTGTGGTGAAAACATCTGTAAAGAAGGTCCTTTCAACTCCAGTGTCTTTTGAATTTGGTCCCCTGCTACTGCAGGCACCAGTCAGACAGTGTTTTTCACTGGTTGATCAAAATCCACCAGCTCTATTGAAAAAGAGGCTCTTGCATCTTCTTTGTTTGGAGGTGAGGACCCCCCTCCTTGTGTCCCACCCATAATTACTCAAAGACTGTTTGTACTGGGACAGATTGCTAGGTTGTGCAGAGGGTTGCACAGCACTGACCCACAACAGCACAGGAGCTGAATAAAGGATACTTCTATTAGATTCCTTGGCTCTGCAACAATTACCGAACAACACAGGATGCCAGAACTAAAAGAATTAGGAAAAATACATACAGTGTGGAAAACAGAGCAATTAAAACCTACATTTCTCTGTACATGAGAAGAATAAAGGATATACACAGCACTTTACTCTGTATCCACAAGCAGTGGATGCCAAAAAAAAAAGGAGACAATAAGTTCTTTTCTGACCATCACTGATTCTCAGGTAGTTTGTGTTTTAAATAGTTTTACACTAGCTCCAGTAAGACTAACTGGAAATCTGTATTTCAGAGATTTGAGATCTGCACCACAGGCAAGCAATGAAGGAGCATGGAAAATCAAATAAATGTTTTTTAAAAGGTGAAAAAACACTTTGTGATTCATTCAAGTATAGACGGCCTATTTTTTTCACTAGTGGAGGGCTACATGAGACCTCTGATATGAGGTAGAAGAAGAAGCTGGGATAAAAACCTGTCAGAAAAAGAAGAAAACCTACCAGACCTGCTTCAGTTATCTTGCCTTTTTCTCTGCCCTGGACATGTATCTGCAATCTACTCTGCTGCTGTCACTGGTACTTGCATTGTTCCAGAGACAGCAAGTTTGTGGAGTTAAAGCATCCAGGTAAAAAATCCATCTCTTTTTGCACTGTTAGTTTCTGTCTGTTTAACTGTCCACTGAGCAAACCTTACTCTCAGGTGGGCATCAGCAGCAGAACGGAGGTGTCCCACTCAAGCACAACTCCAGGTAAGCAGGACCACGGCAAAGCCAACTTAGCTCAGCTGGTGGGGAACGGAAGTCTCAGCACAGTCTAGGACAAACAACCACAACTTGTCTGGACCACTGACAAGAGAGCTAATAGCATTACTGCTACTGAGCAGATTTTAAAAGAGACTTAAGGGCCTTCAGAAAAGCCCCAGGGACTCCAAAGACCTTCCTGACCTCTATCAAGAGATTGTGCATAGGTACTTCAAATATTATATTTTTTTTATTATTGACTGTTAATTATAAATATTGGTAGGTTTGGCTCAAGTATGGACAACAGTATCTTGAAGAAGTTCCAGTAAACGCCAGTGAGAACCACCTGCTGTGCTGTGCTTGTTCTCTGCAGTGATCATCAGATAAATGCTAGGCAATGAAAGCATAAGACTTTTGCTTTGCTCTGTGTGATATCGGACCAATGTATCTCTTAGGAATCACAGCATCTCTTCGGAATCATTATTTCCTTCTTTGTTCCTGGTCCATGTGAACAGTAATCTGGTGGCATAAGATTATGGAATCCAACTTCAAAGTTTTCCCTATGGCTTCAACAATCTGTTCTGGAATAGAACAATGTATACCATTGCGGTTTCTGCCTGCAGACCTAAGGTCTGAGTAGCAGATAAAAGGTGTCTGCAGGCCTTATTTCACTGTAATGGCATGCAGTCCAAGTCTGAATGTAGGATTTAAGCCATGATTTCATGAGACGGGGTGAACTGACCTGAAGCTCAATTTCATTAAAAGGGAGAGGTCTTGATATCCCTTTTTAAGTCCTAATTCCTTCCCTGCTCCCAGCTGGATACTCCCACCATTTACCTTGTGCCAGCTCCAGCAACCATCAGTTCCTCTCGTGAGCTTCTTATTACCTCAGAAGTAAACTGTTCTGGCAAAATATATCAATAGCTTTCTGAGAGACAAATGAGTTTAGTATAGGGTTTCTGGATCTAAAACCTACCAGTACAGCTGGGCTGTTCAGCTGGGAGCATGAACAAAAAAAGCAGAGAGCAGAGGGAGATTTCCCCTATCAGTGGCAGCAATTTTTTTGATTCATTACAGCAGGAGGTGAAACCAGTTTTCAGAAAAAAGAGGGTGGATGTGGGAGGTGAAAAAGAGTGTCGTAGCACTATTAGTTTTGTCTTAAGTCATAAATGCTTGGTACATTCTTGGAAGAGATGGCATTCAATTCACCTCCTCCTCTGGAGTTGTGTTACTTCACTATCTAATTCAGCATCATTTAACGCTCCATGTCCAAATCATTCCCTAGGATTTAAATGCACTTACATTTACACAATGGAAAAAATCGCAGTATGTTTACTGACAAAGATTATTTTGCCTGGATTTATATTCTGGCAATTACAAATACATCTGTGGCTAAGAGAAGACATAGATTTGCAGGATCTCTAAGTTACTACACATTTGGTAGATTCATGGCACCCTCTCTAAACTTTTTCCTGAAAATACAGAAAACATGCAGAGAAAAACACAGTTTATTCTAGTTTACATAGCCAGGAACTTAATTTATGTAGTTCCATTGACCTCAGCATGTACCCATTTTTTAATGTCTATCAGGCTTGTGTAAAATGGTAATATTTCTTTATAGGTATGAACCATATAAAAAATGTATCACATCAATGGCAAGGAATACAAATGGAAGAAGAAAGTCTCTGCCCTCACTTGCACACCAGGGACCCTCTGTATTTTCAGCATGATACGAACAATGTTGTAAGCAACACATTGGCTTCACTGTTGAAGCGCAGCCTCTTCCAGTTCTGGCACAACAGTGAAATGGTGCGAATGGCATGCAAGACAGTATGAACATGTCCAGTCCAAAACTGACTTAGCTGTTTGAAATCACGGTTCACCATGGCCAAATTGGGTGCACTGAAATGAAGGGTTATAACTTGCGAGTCCACACAAACTTGTTCTTACATAGATACATAACCATATTAAATTAAAAAAAAAAAAACAGCATTAATTCCTTTTTCTTAAAACTTGGAAAGATTCACACAGCTGGAAAACTTGGGATATTTGTGTGGAGGAGCCAGTAATTACTATCACTGCTTCCTCATTGACTCTTCATTGTCAGCTTCACACTTCTTTCAGTTCTGCAAGCATCGATTTAAAATGGCCTGTAACACTGCCAGCTCAATTTAACACCAAGAAGCTGAAGATAGTGAAAGCAGAAGGTGAGGAAAAAACTATGCTAGTGCTACAAGGGAGTCTATGACTTGAAGATACGTCTCATTACATCCTGGAAGAGACATTGGTGCTCCTTTCCTGTAGATTTCTCTTCTTGTTTTATACAAAAACCAGTGAAATGCAGAAGCATCCAAGGTGTGTTGGTATCCCAGAGTAAAATTTTAGTAATCTCTATTTATATGTGGCCTTTAAAGTTGCGTTTCACCAAGTTACCTAGCAAGTCATGTCACATTTTGCTCACATAGCTTTGCACATGAGAAAAAGGGATGCTTGTTTTTCCAAAGGCTGCAGTACAGTTATTCTATTGTGTGCTCAGGAAACTGCACAAATTCTATGAGATCCATCCCAAACAGCTGCAGATGACAGCACACTCAAGACATCAACAGTGGTTACCCAAGGACCTACCACTAATTTCAACAGTAGTGGAACTGGCTGACTATTAGCCCCCACATGAAACAACAGTAATATTTCCTTAACAGAGGTATGGCTTCTAGTCCTTTATTCTCCATTGCCTTGACCTTGTGTTGTGCCCTTGTGTTGCAAAATGGGTGCATAAATCCATATTGTCATATTGTTTCTCCCGAAGGGCTGCACCCTTTGACATAGCAATTGATATATAATTTAGAATGCCCACAAAGCTTCGATGACTTGTGTTAGACTTAAAAGCCTTGGCCACCTGCCTGATACTCTCCTGATTATTTGTTCAAATTTAAACTTTACAGGTGCAAATTTCCTTGATCTGCATACAAGGCAAGGTTCGCATAGAAGGTTTTCAGTTTTGTAGTGGCTTAGCAGACCTTTAAGCCTACCTAGAGATACTGTGATTTCATGAGGCTTTGACAGGACTAAAGACTTGCCTGTTTGTAGCAGCTTTCTATTCCATGCCCAGGTAATGGCCAGGGCCCCTGTTTGGGAAGGAAGGGATTGGATCAACTTTCTGTTACCACATAACCCTATTCAGACATCCTAGACTTAATGTAATTAGGATTTCTTTTAAAGATTCTTTTAAAGAAATCGTTCAACTCACTGCTGCAGTTTTTAATTCAGTTTTTATTTAGGTATTTCCTTGAATGTGTTACAGATGGGTTTTTTTCATTTACAAAAATCTTTCTGCACTACCTGCTGGCTTTCCAAAATGTTCCTGGGGCAATTATGCCTGCATAGGTATAAATAAATCCTCATTCCACATATATCAGTGAAATCACATCTGCCTCTGACACCTGCTGCACAATGTGTGCAGTGCTGGGGCAGTATGTGCCAGAAAGAGGCATAGGCAGCCTGTATCTGCTGTGACATATGTTCACTCAGATGAGCTGTAGTGGAGATATCCATACTGGGAGTGGGGGGTAGACAGGTGATAATTGCCTTTCAATTGCTTATTGACTGACTTGCTAGGCAGGAAGACAGAAGTAGCAGCTTTTAAGTCTTATAGGACACAACTTGGAAAGCTGCTTCAAGTTCTCACAGTGATTTGTTCCTGAAACAGATGATGGTAAGCAATGGCTAGAGGGACTCGACGACAGAATACATTGTTATTTCTTCCTTGGTTTTGAAAGGTTACAGAAGCATAATAAGAGCCTCCCTACTAGGCTAGAAAGGTCAAGATCGTCTTTATAGCTCTGTCAGTATTCTTGACTGAATCTTTAATAACTGAAGGGAAAAGATTTCTTGTTTTTCTAGTGGGTTGAATTTAGTTAACATGAACTTTTGCAACGAATTTTTTTAAATCATACATATATATGTATATACATGTATACCTGCTTTGAGGGATTCCTCCACCTTTGCAAGCTATGCTGCAGCTTATACTTGCCCTTCATGCTTCTGATGAGCCCCCTTTTTGTCTTATATTCATTTGGGTTCTGCTTCTGTTCTCTGAAATGGTGAAGATGGGATTGGTCACTGGTAAGAGCCTTTTCACTGTCAGTATGCTAGGGAAGATTTGAAAATAATTCCCTTATTTTCTCTTAAAGTACTATTTCGCTTTTTAAAATCAAGAGCACGACAGAAGACATCCACAGACCTGTACAGAGACAGTTGCTTTAGGACTCAACCACACCTGACATATTTTGGATTCTCCCTAGAGTCAATTAATGGGACTAATCTATGTTCAAAGATATATTCTCAGCTACTCGTCCTTGGGCTCATAGGCAACAAGTTCCTGTGCTATCCTATAATTACGAAATATGCACTGGAGCAATCTTTTTGCCATAGGAATTGTGGCAACATGGCTGAATAATTCACGAAAACTACCTTATTGACTTTTGCCTCTCCCTCTTATTTGCCTAATTGTCCATGAGCAGATTTCATTCCTCTTCAACTAGTTATTAAACAGCTAAGGTCTCCATCTGTATTTAATTTCTAAAGTTTTGTTTGACTACTATACTTGCTCTGAAAATTTCTAGTCCTTAATTTAGATGACTTGCTCTTATTTTAAAATCATTTTAACATAAATGCTCAGGATTTGTGGGATCATTCTTGTAGGAAAGTAATTCTGCTGCTAGTAAGTTTTCTCACTTTAGAAAACCAACGATAAAAGAGGACCACCAGTTACAATTCATATGTGTAACCTTGCTATGTATTCATCAACCTCTGCTTGAAGCTGTTAAAAGTCTTTCACGCTGGAAGCCAAGGAGAGCTCGCTGTTTCAAAGAACCTATTTTCTGATCACTTGAGCAAATATTTTTTAAAAAGGAGAAGTCGCGTGGGAAATGAACTATACATGCTGTGCTTTGAAAATAACCTTTCCTTTATTAGAAGAGACTTGGTCTTGACAGGGAAAGGCCAGTAATGGGTGAGGGAACCAACTTAGTCTTTTCATGATCATATTTTAAAACTTTGGCAATATCCCAGATATCTTCTCTCAAAATTATTTTTTAGGTGCACTCTTGAAAAAATACTCATGAGTTTTCTCTGCATCCTTGCCAAAGTGATGCTGGCAATAAATTAATACAGGTCCCCAGCCACTGCAGACTGGGATGATTTTTTTACTAAAAATGGTTTTACAGAGCCGTTTCCTCCTTTCACACTGAATTCAATCTGTATTAGGCAATAACATAAGTAAAATATAGTACCGAAGGACAATCCTTTTTCTCAGCTTCTGCTGAAAGAATATCAAGCAGTTACAGAGCAACAAAACATAGGGGAGACAAGACATGAAGAGGTCATCTTATTGTCCTGCCATGTAGTCCAGGACAGAATGAAGAATACCCCAAAGCAATATAGTCCTCCTACAACAGATATTTCCAATATTTCTTTGTTTTAAACTATCTTTTTTATTCCTGGTTCATTGTATTTTAATATAGTTGAAGGAACATCACTATTTATAACTTTCAGATGATGGCAGATGTAAAATACATATGTGAAGGTGGGATTTAGGAGTGTAACACTGCTTTTCACAAAATTTCACAGGTAAGTTGTTAAATTTGTTAAAATTTTCTGCAAAATTGAAGAACTTGTATCTTGGGCAGTTTTTTTGTGAATGCCCTAAACACTTCTGTGGCTGATACCATGACTGATGGACAAAAGACTTACAGGAAATTTTTAAAAGCAGTCTATATTCTACTGGTTTATCAATAGGCTCATTTTAAAAGCACTGTATTTTTCTGTGCTTAACAGAGACTGTGGCAGTGTTACCCATGGTAGAAAGGAACTAACTCCTCTCTATACAATTTGTAGGACTCTGCGTAGCATAGCACATATTTCAAGATGGCTGTGATATGTAAATTAGCTTCAGAGGCTGAGACAGCAGATATATAGCACGCATTTACTCAGCAAGCAGGATCCTAAACTGTTAGGTAGCAGAAGGCGGCTGACATCAACATTACGACTAGGACCCCAGCCACTTCAAAAACCATCTAGGAGAAACCTGATACCACAAGACAAAACTCTAGTTAGTTGAGGGGAAAAATGCTAAATCAAAGGTCTGTGTTAATAGAACAACAAAAAAGGGAAGAGCTAGGTTTATAAAATGATGATTTTAGTAAGCTACCTCGAAGTCCAAGAATCTGACTTTTGCCTACTAGGTAAAGAACAGACTGCTGCTTTAGCTGTTCTAGCTTCCACTATCTTCTCTCTTCTGAATGCAACTGTTAGCAGCTATTAACAGCTCCTTTCAAATTTCCTGTGCTCCTGAGCGCCCGCCAGAAATGCATTCCAATGGCTCAAAAAGGTTTTTTGAATAGAAGGAGAAAATGTGCATGTTCACTGCTGAAAGAATTACTCCTTTTGATTTATGCTTGCAGAGGAAAGTAAGGATGAAGAGGAGATTCTCAAAATGCTTTCCCGGAGTTGTACCAGCAGAAAACATCTGTGGTTTTTTCACACTGCCTGTACTCTGCCTTACAGTATGGAAGCAGGCCAGAACATTTCCACTTGTCTTTGGGCTTGAAAGTGAGATTTCAGAGTTACATTTTGATCTTTTAACATATACGTTTTGTGGAACCTAACTAGCTTCTTCCCACTGTTTTCACAGCCCTGAGAAATGGAAGGAAACATTGCTTCTAAAGCCGTGGCTTTCTGTACCTGCAGGGATCTGTTTTACCACAGTGGAACATGTAACAGAGAAATCCAGCCGACTGTCAGTAGACCTCAAGTCACTATCCAGGGATCTTCACACTC
>Ga0181612_175339_pt1 | contig 12177 bp, 4 predicted proteins | sample HoacroProtozoa21_FD_119630 | JGI IMG/M metagenome (GOLD analysis project Ga0181612, IMG submission 119630) | Hoatzin crop microbial communities from Cojedes, Venezuel. Combined Assembly of Gp0051906, Gp0051904, Gp0051908
TATGAAATGAACACCTTCCCACTTCATAGCTCTTTTGCCATAGAGTGGGAAATTCTGCAGGATGCTACTGAGTTCCCAAGAGCTGCCAAGGTCCACATTCAGTTCTCAGCATCTGATTCTAACAAAGCTGCTCTTGTTTTCAGACGATTTTGTGCTAAGGAAAGGGGACACAGGTCTGTAGATGCTTGCCTACAGAATTTTGTTTGCATCTGCTTTTACATATATAATAACGTGATCCCATAGAGTTGAAGGAAATTGGTATATTTTCATTATTTATTTTCCTCTTTACTGCTTCCACTGCTGTTATTTTTTCACCTACTGCTTTCCTAATTATCACAGTGTATTGTACAAAAAATATAATGTTGAACAAAACCTTTAGTTTTTTAAAATTTAAAACTCATTGCAATAGAATGATAAGAAGAAATATGTCTGAGCATATCCATTTGAATGAAATAGTTTTTTTTCTAAGTTGCTCTTTCATTATCCTTTTTTGACATTTCTCTCCTTAAGATCCAGTTACCATGCTATTATGGATTGCTTTGTGATGCCACATAGGTGCTGTCACTTTTCTGAACTGTTTCTTTAGGTCTTGTGACTACTACCTGAGTTCTAAATAACCTGTTTAGCAAGACCAAAAAAAATGTTTAAATAAAGCTAAATACAGATTTTTCTCCTGATTAAGCCCATTATACATGCCTTAATTTAAAAGGATAGTGCATGATACTGTTCCCATTGAAGCTCACGGCCCAGTTCCCGCTAGACACCTTTTGATATAATGTCATATCAAATATGCTTTGAGTTTATGCACCAGACAAAGATTTGAAAAGGATTCAAGCGTTATTAAAACATTCACCTTAAACTTTCCTGTGTTTTGCTGGTGATATTTGTTTTCTGATGTGAAATGCTTGTTCTCCACATGCATGTCACAATTGCCATAGACTGGAAAATTTAACAGGATGCTACTGAATTTCCAAGATCATTTAAATTTGCACCATTAATTTTCAGTGTAGTATTTATAGTGGTTTACCTTATTTTCAAACAGTATGTGCGAAAGGAAATCCTACAAGTCTGCCTATGCAGAGATATCACAGACCATGAGAGGAATACAGCATAAACTCCAACACTTCGGCTAGCTGAGATATCCCATTACTTCTAAGCGGAGAGGGCAGGAGCTCAAGGCAGGTATGACCTGTTAATGAGTCAGGACATTACATCAGGGTGCTGGTGTGCTTGCTCTGTTTTCCTCTGTTGATGCTGTGATCCCCTTCAATTTCTGTTGGACGACTCTTGACGAAGTCTGTTAGGGACATATTAGACCCTGTAGATTCTTGGATTGGGTCCTCTTTTGGTTGTAGAATAAGAATGCATTTTATTGAACATCTCAGACTATTTCCTAGACTGTACCTATTTGTGATGGGCTCGTGGGAACAGGAGATAACAATGAGTCATACAGATTTGCATTTCTCTGGAAGTAAAACATTGGCCTTTCACGTCAGCAGAAATCATATAAAATAACTACATCAGTATAAGTACAAATTCAAAGTAAACATACAGCAGAAACATAGTTTAAAGTATCAGATGTATTCAGGTACAGAATCTTGTGCAGCAAATAAGGGAAGACAAGTTATCACATGTTTAGGTGTGTCACAGGGAGTCATTTACTTCTGGAGATAGAGAGATCCCACTGTTAAAAGCCATATGTAACCTATTGATTCTTAAATGCTGTTGTTGTGGCCTCAGTGGAAATCAGAGAAGTTTAAAGGGTGCTTATCTTAGCTGTTCAACACCTGCTGAAAATTAACATCACATAGCTGTAGTCTTCCATTTCTTTATGCTCCCTTCAAGCACCTATTCTGTCTGGAATGGAAGCCTGTGGGCTGTCATTATTGACCCAGTTAATATTTGCTGAACTTGAGAGTCAAGAGACAAAAAACTCACCTGGGCAGTAGCAGCCAAAATCTGTCATCTGCTGTAGATTTTATGTTAAACAAATAGGAAGGGAATTTCATTCAAACACACACAGGTGATGATCTTCTATAAATGTTTTTGCTAAGAAATTAAGTTTTAAAAGCTGCTTGCATTTATATCCAATTGTAAACTAGAAAATGTCTTCTCAATGATTTTCAGTTAACATCAAATTCTTTCCCATTGCGTTGATCTAACAATTTCGTAGTTAAACAAAGTAGGCTATGTCAAACATGTGATACACCAGGGTGCAGCCTCCAATCAGAAGAGCAAGGCAAAAGTTTCCTGTTCAGCTTGTATATGTATATTCCTTAAGATTATGGTAAATCTGTGCTTTCTGATATGTAACCAGAAGACTAGTGATGGATTATATATGCACATTTACCTGTGAATTCTAATAACAAGTTTTACAAGGATTTTATTTTCTTTCATTTCCTTTGCATTTTTTAAAGGTAAAATACCTTACACTGGCATTTGATTTCATTATAGAGGATTCTTTATAGGCTTCCACTGAAATTATTATTGCTACTGTACTCTTACGTTGCAACCAGTATTTCCAGTGAGTGTGGATTTGCAGTGAATTAATTTCCTCCCTATAAATCTAGACTCCTGGTGACATTAAAACAAGACTAACTTATAATAAGCAAGATCTGAGTTGTTTTTTTTTTTTCTTTGCAATTGCATACTGCAATAACATAGCCTACTGGAATTGCACTGAAATTTTCCAATATGCATTTCATGGATTGGAAGTATTATCACCATGAAATTGTGTGTATGAATCATGAATTGTCCATTTTTTCATTCACAATTTAATTTTCATTTTGTTCCACTTAAAAACAAAAACCCCAAATCTGCCTACATTTTAGTCAGACTGCAAGATTTATTGATCATTAGGATTTTAGGACATAATTTATTTCACCCAAATATCTCAAAGGTACAAAGCTGTCATTAGTGAAAGTAAGAGGTACTTTCAGAGGATGGTACATACTGTCCTGATTTAGGCGTTTCCAGAGCATGATTCATCCAGGCTCTTGTTCCTCTTTGGCTTGTAGGTGTAGTCAGTTTTTCCTAGAGAAGACAAGTCTCTCACTTACCAGCTGTTTTTAATTGCATAGGTTTTCTGAGCACCACTTCTGGTTTTTGTTTGGGCTTTGGTGGCAGAAAGGAATTAGTAAGCATTTTGGCGGGAATGAAAAATTAAAGGGACTAAAAGACAAAACTGACTCAGTAGAGTTTGTGAATAGATGTAAAATAATACATATATTATTATTATACCAATTATGCACATAGATATTCAATTTCTGTCTTAATTGCATAGTTACAGGGTTAAAAGATTTCTAGGTACCCAACTGCTGTTCAGATGCATTAAAGGACTGGAAAAATAAAAAGCACTTGTCTCACACTCTTGTAATGACTTTTGGAATGCTGCTTTTTCCACTTCTATAGATCTAAATAGTTTTTAAGTTATTCCAGTTTGTATCAACAGCTAATAAATTGCACACATATTTCTATGAAGCTGAGATAGTCCTGACAGAAGGAAATTGTTAATGTTTTGGTTTTTTTTACTGAAGTTGTCCCTGCACCAACTGCAAGAAAGAGCTTATATTGTCTTTTGCCTCTAAGTCATCTTTCAGAGACCTGGGAGTGCCTCTAATGGCTGCCTAGGTATATTAGCTACATTTCTACAAACCTGCAGTGATAAAAAGCTACTTCAGTGCATGACATAATTGTGGCCATAAAGTCTGTTACTGTAAATGAAAAAACAAGCAGCTGAGAAGCAACTGAAAATTATTGTTATGACTATATCAAGGAGAATTGCGAATACATATCAAAGTGGCCATCCTTTAATCTCCAGGGACTATTGGTATGTTGGAGACTGCAATGTGAGATCCAGGGTTAGGTAGTAGAACTTGCAATGTAAAGGTGGTAATTTAAAAGAAGTGTACGAAATCTTCCAAACTGCGTGGTATTTTGAATATTTCATAAGAAATATTGAAAATATACACTGGATAGAAGTAACATGAAAGCTGTACGTTGTATGTACTAGTTTTACAAAAACTAAACCCCCTCTACCACATTAACCCTGCTTTAATTCATTATCCAGATTTTCATAGACCTTGCTTTAGCTTCTCAAACAGTGGACTGGATTAGTAAGTGGCAACTGACGTCTGGTTTTCCATGAATTTTGGAGTATATGAAATACGCTGCTTCTCTCACCTAACTACCCACCTGCAGTTGACCTATCTTCTCTCTTTACAGATAGCAATAGAAATAGACAACTTCAAGGCATGATTCACCTCACCTATTTTTGACATCTACATTAAAAGAGATGAATCATGACCAGGAAACATCCATTGCCCTTCTGACTCTAAAGGGAGACCACATGTCTAGTTCAGATATGAAGTACATTCAGTCAGACGAGACTTAACCAAGGTTTGAGGAATGGACACTTAAAAAAGTACAGTGAATACATATAGTCTACCTTTTCTTTCAGGTACATGGCTTAGTATCTGTTGTCTTAGGCATACTCTGGGGAAAAAAATAGCTTAAAACATTCTCCAGTACAAATATGTCAGAACATACTGTTATGTGGGTGGCAAGGACATGAAATCCTGAAGTCTCTGTTTATAACATTTATTTCATAAGACAGGAATTCGAAATAATTCCTGTCAAAACTAATAAACTTTTAAATGTTTGCTGTTACTATCTTGGTTCTTGTAATAGATTTCATCATGTTTCCTGCCCTTGCGTTTAAGTGTATATTTGTCAAGGGGTACTTAAAAAGCGGAAAGAGCCTCCTGTGTTAATAACCGGAGACATTCCTAACAAAAATTTTATAGACATTGGAGTGTCCATCTTTCAGTGTGCTCATTTCACTTCTGAAGGCTTAAAAGTAAAACTCCACAAGCATTTTTGCAGACTACCTTGTACTTTCCTGTTCTCCATAACTAAGGATGTTAGACTTCTGAATTCTTGCTTCCCTGATCTCTAGTGACTTCCTAAAAGACTGTGTGGTAGAAGAATTTTTTTGTGATTTCGAACTAGTCCTAATGGTTTGAACATAACTAAACTGCTAGCAAGGTCTCAAAATTATTTATTTCTTTCTTCCTAAAGAAGCCAGAAATTTATTTTACACACAATTATACTTTGCAATTTATCTGTCATTCTTGCACAAGAACTTACAAAGGTTAAAGAGAATCTATCTTATTAATAAAAAGCAGATTTTGAAGACTAAGTTGGCAAAATTATTTCTACATCTAGAAGAAGGGAAATTATAACTATTATTTGTTTTCTAGCATGTGACTAAAGTAGCATAGAACTATCTCACTCCCTATATATCTCCAAATGCCATTGTAAATGAAAATGTACACTTGATGCAACTTTACACCTATGGGAATTTAGTAAGTAATGAAAATGGAACAGTTGACATGATGGAAATTAAATATTCATGATCTTAAAATCTAAGGCTGTTGATAATTCATCAGTGAAGCTGATAAAAGTTTTTACTGTATGTATTTTTGCAGACTATATTTATCCAAAGCTTCAAATACATAATGTAGTATTTTTTAATTCTTTTCCTAAAATTAGTAATGTTAGAGCAGGTGCTATTGGAACAGATATTAGCAGCTATTAACGTATAATACTACTAAGCAAATATTTTTGGAATTTGACAGTTTTGATAGCAACTGGAGACAAGAAAGAAATGTCTTTCTCTGCCATTATAAGAGATCTGAAATGGAAAAATACTGCCTGTGTGTTTAAAAATGTGAAAGTCCTTGCTGATATTGGAAATAATTCATTGAAAATGTTCTAACAAAGAAACTTCCATAAATAACAGGTAGCTCAGCCCCAAACTTTTACTAAAAGGGTTTCGTTTGTCTCATTCAAAATAGGGTACTGGAAGAGTACTGCCTGGATCCCTTCAATGCTTACCCTGTTAAGACAGCTTGAAACATCCCAGTTTTCCTACCCTAGGGCCAATGTTCCTGGCACCTCTGTCTTATATCACATTTACTTCAGTAGGACCAGGATTTTATCTCACAACTTTCTGTATTTAGCAGTTTCAAAATAGAATAGAAATTTAGAATTAGGAGGGATTTCCTGAGTCACTGGAGAAAATATCTTACTATCACAGACAACAGATCATGTAATTTCTTTAAATTTTTTTCAGCTTAATCTTCATACTGGATTTGTGAGGGAGGTGGTGTTCTCTTACAGAGATGGTGTTGTCCCTTTACACATGTTGAGGCTCCTCCAAAGCCTGATCTTTTTATGGAAATTAGGATAAAGTCTCCAACACATAACTACATAAATAAAGATGAATTTTTTTTGTAGTTCCTATGTTATGTTACTCACCCCACTTATACACGGTTTCTCACACACAGAAGCCATATGTCTTCTCAGTCTTTATTTTGCCAAACAGAATTCTGCTCTTTCTATTCCTGCAATTTCCCCAGTTTTCCCAGGTTTGTACTTTTATAAATTTAAAACAGAGTAAAATTTCCGGTTATAATTTTGCAGTGTAGCTCTATCACTATTCGGGGCTTCTGGAGCTTTGTGATAGAACAAGATGAGGTCAAGGCAGTGCTGTAAAATATTTGCGTGGCTCATTAAGTATTTATGGAATATATACCATAAAATAAATAGTGTCTAATCTTCATATCAAGTAGACACTTCTAGCTAGCTACAATTAATGAGTGTTGATTCAAACATCTGATAGGGTTAGTGATGATTTCATTACTACTGTTGACTGCTTAGTACTTGGCGTTGTTACCCTTAATTGGTCTGTTTTATTTATTAGTATAGACTTAGCCCAAATGACTGAAACAAGGCCAAGGTACAAGCTTTTATCCTGTATTCTATGATGGTTAATGTGTTTCATGATATTGTTTTGACCCAAACCAACTTCTGTTTTCGCGTGTAGTGCCAAACAAAGATACAGCAAAAAATCTTGTTTTCAATATGAGAACAGTAAGCTGTAAGGATGAGGCTGCTCTGACATTTGTTGCCTACGTTTTTTATTTGCTTGTTTGTTTTAATTGTGGATTTACTCTTTTTTGGGGGGTGGAAGCTAAATGAGTAAGTGGTAGCTGTATAAGACAGGTGCTGTGCCACTGACCTCAAGGTCAGAGAATGGTCCCTGATTTGTACTCTTTTTGAATATAGATGCAACCTTTGACATCTGCTGCCTTGTTAAGCTGAGCAAGAAAGCTTGGTCTATGATTAACTCTTGCCTTCATTTTTTCTAAAATTCTGTTTTTATTATTTCTGAGGAGATGCTGATCTGTGACTGTCTAGAAGAATAGGTCTAGAAGATGTAAACCATACAGTACTGTACAAGTCTGGTTTTGGTAACATTTTCTATTCTCCAACTACAAAAATCTTGAGCTTTGTAGAAATAAGTATGCTGCATGCCAGGCATCAGGGTGTTAACATCAGACCTTAACAAAGATGGTTTTTGTTCATAATTACTTGTAACATCAATATGTGTGGTATTCTTTTCTCTTTCAAAACACTGTATAAATACAAGCTAACCGATTTTGGAATCTACTAATAAATATTCCATTATGCTCCAGAAGTCTGCAGAGTCAGACTCATGCAGGACAAAGAGGAGCCTACAGTGGCAGCCATAGCCCAGAAGGGCATAATTTAAAAGGCAGACAGCCAAAATTGACCTTTGTGGAAAGTATTAGGGCATTTGAAACTATGGTAGTGTCATTGTGATTAAAAATAATATTATACGCACAAGGCAACTTCTTCTTGTGTAGTCTTTGAAAAAAAAATTGAGGTAAAAATAAGCAATGACTGTTTCATCCTAATTAAAATATCCAGCTAAAAACAATGAGGAAAAGGCTACAGATGTAAGAGATTTTGGGGTTTTATATTTCTTTTAAATGTGGCTTCCATTTTATAGCAAGTCTGAATATCAGGAAGAGGTTGAAGTTCGAGGAAATAATTTCTGTTTTGAGACCTCAGCAAAGAAAAATGCCTGTGTCTACCATCCTGAATTACCGTGTTACTACTGAGACAATACTCACAATAAAATCCAGCTGAAAGAAGGAGATTTGTATGGAAAGACTTAAAGAATACTGGGCTTTGAAAACTCCCAGAGACAATTTAGTCAGTCCATTAGTCTCCACATAAAGTTTCTGGAGAAATCAAAAGAGTTAGGGGTGACTCAGACCCAAAATGCACAACAGCCTGGAATATTGATGACTGTGATCAGCTCAGTTTCTCTCTGACTCAGCGAATACTATCTTTCGTGTGGAACAGACAAGATTGAGAGAAAGAAATTGTATATGTATTCTGATAATTCATCTACTGATGGATATAACCTGTCTGGGATCAGATTTTGCATGCCAGATGAGTGTCCTGTCTTCTCAGCTTCTGATAATTGGGAAAAAGAAGGAAGGCAATCAGGGCAAACACTCCCTTGCAAAGATGCAAGTCTTCCTTTCTACTTTGGAGCTGATGGGAGGCTTCTCATGTGGAACAAAATCTGTATTTCCAGACTCTAGCATTTCTTACAAAATTGGTGCTCTGTTCTTAGGGTGCTCCATCCCACGGTGTTACAAGGCTTTGTCTCAAGTTTCCAGTCTAAATCTTGTCTCAGGTCTGCTGTTGGAGTTGTAATCGACAATCACTGCTACAACTCTTTTATATAGGCCTTTTGTTGCCACCCACGTGTGTGCTTCTGTGGTGTAATAAACTTAAATTATACACTATCTAGAGAACATTTTCAGACTACACTTAATAAATGCAGTCCCTCCATAAGCATAGTTTTTAAATCGGAACTGACAAGGTAGATTATGTAGTAAATGCATACTTAAATTATAGAACTACTCTAATTTCATTCATTCATGGAATTAAATCCAGAACAAACAGATGTTGGTTTTAGAGTAGGGATGTCCTCCCTGTCTGCTACAACTTCATACATAATGGGCAGTCAGAAATAGACTACTGTATCAGACTCAGACTTTTGATTGATATCTCTGTTAATATCACTTTAATGCAGATAATTGTTGCATTCCTACAAATTTTTATTAGCTGACTTGGCAAATATTTGTAAATAATTGGTAAGTAGCTGTTGCAAGAGACATAATGACAGCTTAATTAGCATTTATTTTTGTCTATATGCATGAAGAAATGTAAGAACACATTTTCCGTTGGACCCAACTTCAGTTAAAGATATTTTACTTACTATTTTTAACCTTGAGGTTGAGCACAATGTCTCATTTCCTGTAGCTTAAAGCAAGCTATTAACTTGGTTCAGCTTTCACTAGTCTTGATGAGTCTCTTCAAAATGACAATCTACTTGCAAGACAGAGGAGTGGATAAATATTGGTAAGGAAAGCTGCCGCATGTCTTGTACACATAGCAGAGAACAGTTGCTTAATAGTGGATAAAACAGTAGGCTGTCAGGAAGGTTATCTACCCTTCTCTCTCTGAAACTGTTATAATTCAAAATATAACTGGCTGCAGGAACAGGTCACAAATGATTAATTTCCAAGCTCAAATGTAATTCACAGACCCTAACTTCAGTCTTTATTTTACAGTTTTCAGCTCAGTTGCAGGCAGCGTCTTTACATTCTTATTCAGTAATCTTGTGACTGGGAATGTGGGAATGGAAAATGGCTTGAGTTAGCAGTATGGAGCTGGGGAAAGTATTCAGAAAAAATAAATAAGAAAAATTATGGAGGAAGTGACGAACAAAGGGGAGACACTAGAAATCAAAAAAGCAAAATAAACATGAGAGGGAAAGAAGTATCAGTCTATCCCTCATGAAATAAAAAAATCCTAAACCCCAAAGCAAAAAAACCCCCGAATGACACCTCCACTCCCAATACAATTATCCAGAGGAATTCAGTGACTTATTTGGGAAGACTGAAACCCATTCTGATGTAATTCTGAGCACTGATTCTCAAGCATAAATCTGCTATAATTGTGTCTGTGTTTTGATTAGTTTTGAATTTTCTGTTTACTTCAGTTCTATTTTACTCAACTTCTGGCGAAAGACCAGCTGCTAGAATTGGAAAATAATCTTTAATAATCTTTAAGAATTGGGCCTGTTGACTGAATATTAAACAACCAGTTTCATCGAGCAGACCTTGTATGCTAGAGCACAGTCAGCTCAGACAGCACAGATTCATCCAGACACAGGTCACTTAACAAAACCCGTCAAAAGTCCTGCTATGTCTTTTCTTATAAAAAGGTTGCACTAGTAGTAATGCAGGATATGGCCTTGCTCTCCAAAGTCTCTTTATGCTTTCTGCTGTTAGCGATTTGCAGATAGATGCAACTTTGCAGGGGTTTGACACCTGTAAGAGTGAAGAAGTTGAATTAAATTCTGATCTGGTGTCAGAGATAAAGCTGATTTAGTTACAGTTATTGGAGAGAAAAAAAATGGCATTTTTAAGAGATGGAACCAAGAGAGTTATTAATCAGCATGCAATTGCAGGAGAAATCTCAAAAAAGGCAAATACTCCAATCAAAATTTTATGTAATGCTTGACACCTTAGTGATTGGAATAATCGTGTTATAAATGAAATTGCAAAAGTTGCAAAAGTCTTTTGTCTGTTTGAGACGTCTGTTCAATGAAAAATATTTTGAATGGACTATTAATGCACTTTTAGAGATGCCACTGATGTTGCTTTTCTGTTAGAGTTTATAAATGTTCATAGTGTATTAGCTAACCAAGCAGTTTATCTGTTTGATACTATTGTACTTTCTCCCCTAAACAGACACAGATGACAAACCTATCAATGCATGTTTTAAGCTTGTCTCATATTTTCAGATTGACAGCTAAATGTTTGGCATCATTGTTTTGCAGGGAGAAGGAATTTAAAACATGAAATAACAACAAAACCAAAATAGTAAGGGAATAAACAGTGTAACATCTGTTCTAAAAAGGAATAAACCAGTTTATAAAAGAGAGAATGTGAAAGTTTAGAAATAAATTCTATTTATTGACACTAAAATGAACAGCAACCTAAAATGATTATTGCCTTAGTTACCGTTTCACTGTTTCTCTTTGATAACAATATTATAATTTAATAAAATTGGTTAATTGCTAGATTATGATCCTAAAATTATTGTCTCTCCTTGAGTCTGCAGAGAAAATATTTTCTATGAGATGCAAATGAATGTTATTGAAATCAGAATCTAATTTGCCAGCTGCCATGGAAAAAAGTGCTGGATTCAACTGAAATACTTTTCAAAAATACTGAAGCTTAATCTAAGTTTCCAGATCTCCACCTATTCCAGAGTAAGATAAATTTATTACTGTCAATTAAGTTGCTCTGGAGAGGTACCAGCGTAACTGAGAGCGTGGAAAATGAGATTTTAAATACATACATCTAAGGATGAAGATGATAAACCCATTTTTGAAAGTGGATAAAGCATATATTGATTAAAATGACATTCGTTCCTTCTCATTGCGAACTTGTTTCTTTAGGGAATCAAGCAGAGGAAATGATGATGCATATGAGGGTTTTGGATTTGTTCCCCTCCCCATCTTCTTACCTTTACATTAAATAGTAAACTACATTTGAGTAGTAATAGCAGAGATTTATTCTCTTTTTCATGTCATGATTTTGATGCACATGTTAGTAACTCCAAAGAAACATCACAAAAGGCCAAATAGGATGCATTTAAACAAGATTCTATTAGAATCCATTCTACTGAAGATTTTCATACAAACTCAGCATCTGTTACACGGAAGATAATTGTGGGAAAGTGTAGAGTTTAATCCTAGGTTGCTAATATCATACTCACAAGAATAACATTTTTTAACTTCTATGAAGACAGACAATGTAAGATTATGGGTCTACAGACAGCTTTTGCACCAATCTGAAATCAAAGTAAAAAAAGGGGGGGGAATACTAATAAGGGGAACAAAGAGGTACTTCAGCACCAGTGTTCTTGCTGCTCCTGCATGAATCCTACGAAGGAATGTAACCAGGATTTATATCTCCAGTGAATAGCAAGCTTGAGGGTTTCTGTTTTAGCTATTACGTTCTTGTTACGGATGTGCTATCTTTGAGTCATTAACAGTGGCATTTAACTTTGAGTAGATTAGCATCCCAAATGAAGAATTAGGTTCACAAATCACATCTTTTTAACTTAACCCCCAAAAAAATAGTTTACATGTACAATATAAATAAAAATTATCCCTGATGGAATGCACCCAGAAGTGCTGAGAGAGCTGGCGGA
>Ga0181612_116815_pt1 | contig 12176 bp, 4 predicted proteins | sample HoacroProtozoa21_FD_119630 | JGI IMG/M metagenome (GOLD analysis project Ga0181612, IMG submission 119630) | Hoatzin crop microbial communities from Cojedes, Venezuel. Combined Assembly of Gp0051906, Gp0051904, Gp0051908
TCCCCAAGCCTGTAGCGTTGCATGGGGTTGTTGTGACCCAAGTGCAGGACCCGGCATTTGGCCTTGTTGAACCTCATATGACTGATCTCAGCCCATCAATCCAGCCTGTCCAGATCCCTCTGCAGAGCCTTCCTACCCTCAAGCAGATGGTAATATAATTTTATGTCAGGAACAACTTTTGTTTTGAAGTATCTCAAAATGACTGTATCATTTTTCTTAAGATCATGGTCTAAAATCTTATCAGAAGAGTTTTAGAAGCAACAATTGTCTAGACGTGACCTTAGAACATAAAGGTGCTCCCCACCCTGGATCCAAAGAGCTCCCAACAGATGATAGTTAGTGAGATTCAGTGTAGCTTCATTGAGATTATTAGTTTTTTCTCAATTAAAATTTTGACCATGTCTTATTATGCAAAGTATATGGGCTTCAGAGTCTTAAGTGAAAAATCAAAATCTAACACTAGATATGCGTATAAGCTCAGTAGATACATGTACGATAAAAAGCAAGTTGAAGATAAGGAATGGCTCAAGGGGAAATTCTAGGCATTGAAGATAGAAGACAAAACCAAAAAAAATCATTAATTGATTGTGTTCTGTAACTGATGAAGAGGTTATAGTCATAATGTTCCTACTTAGGGCATGAAATAACATATGAAAGGCACAAGGCACAGTAAAGATGAATCCTCAGAGGTACGCTGGCCATGCAATCACAGTATTTTCTACTGAATGTCCCTCATAAAATTAAAACCAATATGAAAAAAAACTAGTTCTTACCTTTGTAACTGGTAACTGATAGGTCCCCATTTTGGCCCAACTTATTTACTTTCCACAGAAAGCAGTCAGTCTGCCCAGCTCTCTGCCTACCCAGCGCTGCGGGGAAAGCACAAAGATCAACAGGCTTGAATTTATGTTAAGTCAAATTGACTTCCCCATTTGTGCTGTTTACTCCTGATTCAGCAATCAGCTTACAGAGTCAAGAAAACAGAAGCAAACAGCAGGAATATCTCTTATTCTAGTGAATGAGGACACAGTCAGAAGCTCACACAAAGTGCTGGTGAAGTGTGGAAGACAACAGCAACTATCGATAGAGTGTAACTGCCTGCAGGAATCACGAAGGGAAGGGATACAAAAGATCTGCTTAGAAAGAGCAGATGTCAAGGTCATATCCACTTCTGTAGCCCAAGGAAGTCACACTTCCAAGGGTGAGCAACAGGGTCAGGTGCTGGGGAGAAAACTGGCCAATTGCTTGCTTCCGAATGCAGAAAGCTCTTCCAGCTGGAATATGTGACAGACGGCTGCCAACCAGACTGAAAGAAAGGCAGCTTCTTGGTAAAAGTCTTGCAAAACAGCATGTAAAGAGTAATAATAAAGTCCTAAAACGTCCTGATGCCAGCCCTGAGAGCTTACCACCTACAGACTAACAGCAAACCCGAGAAGGGGGCATGTGCTTGAACCATAATTTACAAACAAATATCATCAGGTGTTTATGTAGCAGGAGAACTGGTGGAAAGTTAAACGGCTGAAAGGACTGTAGCTTCCCCTCAGCATCACTAACACAGGACACTTGCATGTGGTGACATGATTGGACTGGGGCCAAAGGGCCACGTCTCCTCCTCTTCCAGTGCCCTTCCCTATCACAGAGCAGCTAGATCTGGCAGTCCTTGCTGTCATGAACTACTAAAATCCTGCGACAAAGCAGAGCTCCTAGTGTGAAAAAGTGGTACTGCTGTGTGACAGAAGATTAAAATCAGCAAACACTTGTAGGAGAGGAAAAGAACCTACATACCGGAGGAGAATGAATAGCATGAGGAAAATCGAAACAAGAAGATCGAACTTCTGTATCAGATGAGACACAAACAACTTGTGCATCTGTTTCTGCAAGCGTGTCTGCAAGCTTCCGAGATGATAGGAAATGTATAACCTGGAACTTACAGTCTTCTTTTTAAATATAAATTCACTTTCTTTTATTTTTTGGTATACATAAAAATGTGGGTGGGAAACGCGGGAGACTCTCTGAGTGAAATATGTTCACTGTGGTCCACACAAGACCCATTTCCACTGGGAGATGATGAGGTGAGGGTTCCCAAGAGTCTCAGTGCTCCACTCCAGTGTGTCTTGGTAAGCAGAGTAGTAAGCAATACCAAGCATTAATCTATTATCTAAACTAATAGAATTACCAGTTATGCAGAATTATCAGAATTATGAATATCTGAACTGGTATTTAATATCTACGAAATTATAATGGCAAGCATTTTGTTCCTGGGAACTCCAAATCAGAACTGTAACCACATCTGTATTTTGACTAGCATATACTTCTAGAGTAATTAAATAATGTATAACTAATTAAGAATATAGGAGAACCATTCATATGTAAAAATCACCATAAATAGGTATAATTTATACTACAGGCAATGCCAAAGTAAAGATACAGAATTGCTAATATGCAGACATAAGCATATGTGCATATGTGGCATATGTATCTCATACCAGTCTCAGGCATTCCATAAAAAATTGGCCCCAAGATAACTATTTTCTAGGGAGCAAAAAGAGCTGATACTTTTTGCTGGAAGCAGGCCATTAATGACTAAAGTTGGGGCTAATCCTGCAATCTTACCATAACGGAAGTTTTGTTTTTATCACGACTTAAAGATCCATATTAAACAAATATTATCTCACTGCCAAAATAAAATGTAAAGTACTTGGTACAATGTGTTAGATTTAATGGAATATTCAGATTTGTTATTCGGATGCCACTCTTAGACACTTGATAGTTACTTTTTGGTATTTGGACTAACAATGACACTATTCTTCAGATCCCTCAGGTTTGCCATCATTCACCTCAGCAGCAAGACTTGACTCCTGGGAGTGGAAACTCAGACATTTCATTTTAAGCTGTTTGGAGATGAAGGGAAAACTTTTCCCATTCATCTCTTCAGAATCTGACAGTAATCCCGTAGTAAAAGGTTTAGTCCTGCCAGAACACAGATATCCCATGAAATTAGGGCAACTTCAGGAATAATATTTTTAGTGCATTCTGCTCATTAGCACTAAAAGAGAAGCTGAGGAAATCCCAGCACCCAAACAAGTATGTATCGAACTTCACACAAATATTTATCACTGAATCACATGAAAAAATACAGCTTCAATGGTAATGTTGAATGAAGGATACCATTTTCTTATCTGTAAAAAATTATGTCTCTCATTAATTCTTTTCACAGTAAAGCTACTTCATTACTTCTCCTCTGGGTAAGAAATTACTAACAAAGTTGATCCTGAGAGGTGCACGCTGTTTTCCTCTCTAATATCTACTATGAGAGACCAGATATTTCAAGTCGCAAAAGCCAAAATAAAACAAACCCCCAAAACTGAAGAAATCAAATCATCACTGGGCAGGAGGAAACATGTACTTTCTCCTCAAAGAAAATGAGAGTACTGGAATTACAGATTTATAAGCTCTTTCAAAAAGCATCAGCCTGACTCTGAAAGTGTTTTCAGCTCCAGCTCAAATCAATTAAGCTGAAATCTAAAGTTGATACAAGAACAAATATAAAAAAAATGGTATGTATACATTTAGTCCAGGAATTAGAAGAAATTTCTTATATATAAGTGCAAGCAAGTTCTGGAATGGGTTTTCAATGAGAAAGTGGGGCCAAAATAAATAACTGCAATATATTAATGAAAAGGATTATATATAATATGATATGGCTTATGACAGGCAATTGGAATAGGTTCCCAAGCAGAAGGTAAACATTAATCTCAGAATTAGACCCAACAAAGGTGTGACTACCAAAAGATTAGCGTCAGATTCGCAGCTGGATACCACAACTGAGTCTGACCTGCCATTATATTGTTAAAAGATAGCCCCCAGCTTACCTCTTATTCAGAGAAAAAAATGTAACCCTAAAATCTTTGTGCTCTCAAGCAAGAAAGCCTATGTTGAAAGCACCACAAATTAGCTCATCTATTAAGCTCGTTTTGAGTTATAAACTGAAATTAAAGAATTTACTCATTTGGGTGAAAGACCATTATTCCCTTAGAATAGTGTGGATAGAAGCTAAACTGTTCAAATGCTCCAAGTCCTCTGAAGTTTTCCCTGAATATATGTGCTTGCCCAGAAGGAAAGGTAAGTTCTCCCCAAATTCACTGGGAAAGGATAAGAGTTACTCATTTTACCATAGTCCTACAGATTGTCAAATAGTTCTGAACATTATGAGACTCTTCCAGAGTACTGGCATCTCCTGGGAATACCATTAAGCCACAGAAGGTTTGGTACTACCATGAGCACAGCAACTCAAAAAGACATCTCAACCAAGTATCAGTTAGCCTGATAAAGATTACTGTAATGAAAGTAAATCTTTTCGTAATAGCTCAGAGTATTTTAGGGAAGAAATAGTCCTGTTGTATGAAATCTGTGGAAGTGAAATACTTCCATGGCACAAGGCAATTCCAGTTGGAGAAAAAGGAGTACAGTCAGTGAATAACAAAAAACCCCACACAAGTTAAGGAAGGCAAACAAGGGTGGAGGCCAAATCAGTTCTCAGCTGCCACTGGACATGAGAGTCCCAGGGTACATGCCTTCTGCCACTAGTATTGACACAGGAATGCATTGTCTTTTTTGTCCCCCCGAAACACTGCAGGTCACTGAGAGCTTCTCCTCTGAGTCAAATGTCACGGTTAAGCTTCAGTTTTATAGTGGTTTGCAGACACAGTTGTGTAAATGCTGAGCACCTTGTGGAGCCCTCAGAAACTTCCTGAAATCAAATGCTGAACTTGTCTCTTGTGAGTAACACAAAACCACAAACCAGTCTCTTCATGTGCCTTTATCACATTAGATCTTCAGCATTTCTTGTAGTGTTACAGTGAGCCAAAGTAAACCCATTTTTCATGCATTACCATTAACCTATAAAATCTACATTTTCTCTTTTGTTAGACACAAGGGTTTTGGAGCCCTTGGTGCTAAACATAGATAAACATTGCTCAACATTTTAAAATGTGCCTATTTAAACTTGGTATGAGTATTCTGCAGATTTTTTCATGTCCCTCCAAAGCGTTTGCATGCTTTCTGCAGAGAAAATAAATAGAACAAATATTATGGCACCACAAGTTGGTCAATTATTAGCCTTTGCATACCCAGATCACGGCCTTTCTTTACAAGGACACATGTTAATATATAATAGAAGTGTATTTCAGTTCTTTTTTAATTGATTTTTCAGATGCTTATTGCAATCTTATAAGGTCAGATGGAAAGTAAGTTGATTAAAGACAGGCCTTTCAGAAAAATGAGCCACTAGCCACATGTAATGAGAAATACAATTGGACCTCAACATAGGAAAATTATTTTCATCTTGTACCAGTCCCAGACTGATAGCTGACACGCACCCCACCAGCCTCACTTAAGACTGGATGAACTGTCCATGACAGTCTTAAACTGTGATTCAACACTTCTCAGATCAGAGAGATGTAATAAACATAGAGGGCCAAATTGACAACCTAATTTTTCAGGCTACTGGTGCCTTCCACAGCTGTGACTGTCCCTGTGAAGAGGCAATTGCTATTTAATACACAACCACCATTTTGAGGATGTAGAAATAGTAACAGTTGGGAGACTGCAAACAAGTTTAATCTGATTATGTGCATAGAAAATGATGTGGCAGGGAACCCAAAACAACCAGGCAAAGTACACAGAGCAATCAAAATTTCCGTGGCTATGTTCGGAGACAGAACTAGGAAAATGTGAAAGAGAAAGGTTTTATTCTGAGATGGATTAAGGCAAGTCAGAGTGTTGTGAACCAAAATATTCCTAACATACAATCCCAGATAAAAATGACCAGATTAAAAATAGGCAGAACATTAGAGAATGGTAGCTAGAGAATAGCAAACTGTCTCATGCAGCCTGAAGACGAAGACTGAGCCAAGGAACCAGAGACCAAAAGTAGTCTGGACCTACCTGGCTCATTGGGAGACTTTTGATAAGATAAAGAAAACCTTATCAGAACAGTCTAGTTCAGCCTTCAACAAACTCCCTGAACTTTGTACTCATGTCAGGTACGGGCAGTTTTAATGTAAGGAGGACTGTATTACAGGTCATCATAATGTGCTGAAACCACATTTATTCTGTACCTAGTTCAAAGTCTTATAGAGGTAAAAACATCTGAAAAAGGTTACACCAGAGGTGTAAAGGTATGACGACTGTACACTCCTATACACAACCTTGTATACAAAAACAAGGAACTCTTGAGTGGTATTTTCAATATCTCAAGTATCTACACTCTCACATCTCTTTGCTAAGCAAAGGCGTGAGGGGATCAGGAGGAAAAAGGCCCCTGCAACCAGAGTTCCTGAAACTGTGTTTCTAGAAACCACACTTCTCAGTTTTGCTATCCATTTATCTTCAAGTACTGCATTTAAATTGCTAAAAATGAGCTACTTTCAGCTGCATGTTCACATGAAATTATAACAATTATTTATTATTTATGAATTTCACATTATATATTTATAAGTCACGATTTTCAAAATTTAGCACCCTGTCTGAAGGGACCTGTAAAGGAAAAAAAAGAACCCAAACAATTCAAAACTGAAGTGTGTGAATTAAAGTGTACAACAGAAAAATTAATTGAGCACTTTAAAGAGAGTAGTGTACAGAAATTACTTGATCTCCTTCATAAACATCTGTCTGAGTGTCCTAGCATAAGAGATAAGAGGAAGTGTTACCAGGGGTAGGAGACAAGACAGTCTGCTTTAGGCTGGAACAGCTGTTCCAGGAGACTCTGAATAACCTCTTTATCACTAAACACGAAAGATGAAGCTCTAAAGTCTCCTCAGTGAACCAAGTCTGATATAGACAGTAGAAACTAATCAGTCTGTCAGCCTCTTACTGGATGAGATGTTGGAGCAGCTACAAAAGGGTGTTATTGCCAAATATAATCTTGGTGACCTGTCATGTATCATTTTGTAATTTTCTCCATTATTGAAAATCTTGTGTTCTTAAGTATTGTTTTACCCCTAAATCTTCTCTAGTGGTAAAGAATATTCTACACATCTGACATACAAATACAGCACTCCTTTTAGCATCATGAATCTATTCCTCGGTGGGTGAATGTCAAACTCCTGGAATACTTCAGACACCCACAAGTCACGAGGGGGATCTATCAGTGAGCCACAGGCAGACAGCACAAGTTCCTGGGGTGAAAAGCAATGCTTGCTTAGCAAGTTTTAGTCCAAGTCTCCTCCGCAAGCAGTGAAGTAATAGAGGGGTTGGAGAAGTAGGGTCACCACTACAACCCTTTTTTTTAAGCTGACAATCTAAATTACATCTCAACTTATACTGATGAGATTCTCTGATATTACATATCTCATGTAATACATTAGTGAGATGCAGATGGATCTAATTAGATCCAGAAACTTGACAAGAAAATCAAAAAGAGTTTGGAATCATTTGGGTAAATCTAGGACAGAAACCTGAATGCAGCAAATGCTTTTCTGTTCATATTGTCTTGGGGTTTAAAGTGTGTTCATCTGCAGTTTGGTATGAGTCCACATTCTTTATGAGTTTGTTTTTCATTTTGTTGCATCATAAAAAATCTATATATAAACCTGGAAACTTGAGAAACCTAAGCTTCTTTTAGCAGTATGGACTTTAACCTGGCCATACAATGCATGCGTACATGCTACGGAAGAGTAAAGTTTCTGTCTCTTAACAGCTATGAGGGAAACCTCAAGAATTTGATCAGTACAGATGGACAGGTGTGTAAGGAACCTGGAATAAGAATTCTGAGACCTCTATATTAGCTCAAATGCCTCCTAATGGCAACCTGAAGGCCAACTTTGTTAAGTAAGATAATCATGAGCTTATTAATATACTTACCAATTATATTTTTTGTTCATTATTTTTTGCATAAGAAAAAAAAGGCAGGTCAAAACTTACACAAAAATGTCTTCCCTGGTACCCTAAATTGGGTGATGTATCGGCTATTGTACCACATTCTCTGCCTTCCAGTCAGGAAGAAACCAAACTGGCAAAATAACCGAGATGTCCACTGGCAGTTTTCTTACAAGCAGTTAGAGGATGTCTGCTGCCATATCATTTAAGACTTGTCTTTTGAGAGTACTGTGTGCTCACAGTTTTTATTGAAGTAAATGGGAGCTGCAGCATGTCAGGTTACATCTCCTTGCGCCTTGTCCTCAGCATGGATCCGATCCCACGTGGTTCATTCACCATCACTGATATTAGTGGTCTGAGGCAAGAACAAAGCAGGCAACAGCCCCCTCCCATGTTCGAATTTTGCCTGACAGAAATCTTACGGGTTTAAGTTCTGTGTTACTGTTTTCTCATTTGTAACTCTGGATTTACAACTCTTCCCTATTTCAAAGGGCTATGGAATGATAAAGGGTTTAATAAAGATACACTGCAGTAATAACAGAATATGCTACATATCCATGCAAGATTCTCTGGGAGCCTAACAGAATCAGACAAAAATGTTTTAAAAAGCCATACTTGGAAAAGCAAAGCTGTCTTTTCCTTCTGTTCTGAGTCAGCTTTGGCAGGAAGCGATATAATGCAGAAAGCACACAACAATTTTTCTGCTTTCAAACGTGGAAGAGAGTAAGAACTGTGTTACAAGAATATTGTATTATGAAAGGATAATCTGAGAAAGCACATGTTCTGTGGTTTACACAAATATCACTGACCTTTACAGTTTCTCCTGGTTTTGTTCAGGCTCTCTCCTGGACAGCACACAGGACACCAATGATCTAGTATCTGCAAACAGATAAACATTTAATTCCAAGTGAACACTTTTGTCTATGGAGAAACCCATTGAAGTCAGTGGAGCTCACTGTGTACACAAAAGCATGGTAATTGTAGTCCAGCTACAGCATTAGACTTCTGGATCATGACTTTCAGAACTGTTCAGCGTATTGTAGAGCAACCTGCAGCAGCCAGGGACAGACAGCTAAATAATTTTAAAATCCGGTCCTTTAGCACCATATTGGACTGGACCCTTCTAGCTTAGACTTTGCATGACAGGGCAATGTGTATTACCATTACTCTAAGGGAATTTCTCTCTTCTGCTTGCTTTTGCCAACAATGTTGGCTAACAAAGACTGCTGTGTAAAGGAAAAAAACATCCTGCAGCTTACCCTCTGGCTTCCAACCCCTCATCCCTAGAACATGCAGATTCAAAGCAACCTTTTGTGCAATACAGAAAATAAAACAGCTGGCTGCCCAGAAGGCCTCACCCAAGACAAAACAGTAACAGTCCTTCAGTTAATCTATCTCCCTGGCTCAGCCAGACGCCAAGGAATCCAGAGACTCTCGGACTTCTGGGAAGCAAGCAAATATCGTAAAATGCTGTAGGTCAAACCATCTAATGCTTCTTTGCTGTCTCTGATTCATAGCTGTTAGGGAACTGCTAGTCCTTGCACTGATACCTATTGCTGGTACGCTGGTGGCAGCACTAGCTGGCAAGATGCTGTCACTGCTGTGATTGTCCCATTCTTCTTTACACAGCAAAAATGAAATCACCTCCCAGATTGCATTCCAGAAAAGGCCAGGTAGCTGAAATTGCCCCTTTGTGAAAAAGGGTGGGGGAATAAAAAAGGCGAACAGGAATGTGTGTGTACTCTGACGAGATTCTTTTTTTTGTTGTTGTTATTTAGCTAAATACTTTTGGTGTGTTGGAAGCAAAGAAACAGCCTTGGGCTAATACCTTCAGATCAAAATGTGAAGTTGATCACTATCAAAAATACATTGTGACCTAAAATTAAGCTCTGAGTAACTGAGTAATCATCACAAGTGTCAATAAGCAAACTGAAGAACTAAACGTCTTTAAACCATCATGGTGACACTGTCAGACAGAGTACCCACAAGTTAAGTTCCACTTTAACTCTGACAGCTTACATAGTTTTTTACTTTGCACGGTCTGGCTTTCTTCACAGTGATGGATTTCCCTGTCATACAACTTGATTTAATGGCAGTGCACCAGCAATGTTCTCCACATTTCTCTGCTGCAACTACTCTCGCCATTTCAGTCCTGTGTTCCAGTTATTTATATAGATCTCTATTACTAGAAAATCAACAAATCTCACAAACTTACTTCCCATGGCTCCTTGTCTCCCCTTCCTGTAAGTTAAGAACATCTTCTTATTCCCACTGAAGTGCTGAGGAATGGAAGTACAGTGAGAAGTGATTTGTATATGACAGTTGGTGGTCTAAGAAGAAACTGAGCATACATCTACAGAAAATTCTGGTTAGAAGCCAAACCAGATGACCATATTTGAACCAAATCAAACTAAATTAAATAACGGCTTTCTGGAGCACTCAGCACTATGTTATTTATGCCTTGAAATAGCATATCTGTTTTCCAGATCTTCCTGTCCAATTATTTAAAGGCTTGGTCCAAAAGAGATAACATACTGAATTTGACTGTCAGAAGATCTGCTGCCAGCTGCAGTCACCTGCAGGGAATGGGAAGAAAGACATGTTTGATGATAGCATCAAGACTTTGGCCAAGACTGTTAAGCTTCATAAAGCTGTCATTGTTTGAAAAGTGATGTCTGTTCTTTCTGCATCACGATGGAACCAGCAATGATGCATCCCTTGGATTTTACCCAAGGAAAGGCCAAAGAGAAATGTGAAAAACAAAGAAATGAGCAGACCACTGTTGCCTGCCTCTGCCCCCAACCACAGCCCACACGAGCTCATTTTGTTGTTTTGGCAGGAGAGTAGGCACTGAGTAAGCAACAAGAACTGAAACTGGCAGAACAGCCAGAAAAGTATTTAGAGTTGTTTATGTATGAATGATTGCAGGGTGGGAAGGGCAGACATCTTCTGTTTGGATAGATCAGGTAAAGCCCCGCGGGCAGCGCTGAAAACAGAGCCCTTTTCTATCAGATGAGTAACACGATCCTGGACTGCTTTCTCTTTTCCCTCTGTGCAGACTCCAAGTTACAGTCGAGCTTTGCCTTGGAGTCCTACTGAACACTGCATTCACAGGCATTCGTTAAATCCGGCTATAGCCCAGAGGATGCCTACCACTTTAATCCTCTTTATTAACAACTCTCAAATTTTCTGTGTTGTAGCCAAGCTTTGCTTGCTGACTCTTAGTCTCAAGAGGCCTTGGAATATTTACATGGTATATTTACCTCCCTCTGATTTCACTACAGTAGTGATACTTGGCATTTCTATACTACCTCCTACAAAGGGGGCACAAGTCCATCACCAGTAACATAGGTGTGACACCACCAGCTATGCTCAATTGCATTCAAATTATGAGTAGTAACCAGGGATTCAGTCTAAACGCAATGCCCGTTTCGCACAGCTAATAATCTGACTGAGAAATTGCTAGTATTTGAAATGTTTACCATTCCCTTTATTGTGAGGATTACCATGCCCTTTGTAAATACAGCCACTGTGGGGCAGCAATACATCAGCATTCATCAAAACGCTCACAGAAGTTTCAGCGTGCTTTGCATCTCCCAGGGTCCTGATGAGGCTGGTAAGTGCTGTTGCCTGCAGACAAGGGAGACGATGCAAAGGTTAAGTGGTTAACAGCCTTTGCTGTAAGCATGTTTCCCCAACCCAGGGTGACTTGGCGACTTGGGAACCATTACTGTTTTTGAAGGTAATGTTGAGATAAGGCAGCACCGAAGCTGCGTTATGTAGTTTATATGTCTATTCTGAGAGCTGTTGTCAACAACTCATAGCTTGAGGATGTTTGAACTTCACTTGAACACGGTGCCAAATTATACATTCTCAGGAGGATCACGCCTACATGCAAATAGGCAAGTTGCTATTTGCTTTTGCCATTTTCCCAGAGGAAATGATGGTGCCAGACAAGTGTGAGCAGACCAACCTCGTATAGTATGTCTGGCTTTGTGGTTTGTAACTCTGGAAGTAGAAATGATGAGTACTCCCACTACACTTTGTGTAATTGCCCAGGGATGCAGAAGGGTGACTCTAATTTTGGTTTCTTTGATCATGGGGAGGTTTACACGGCACTGGGCCTGCTGGCGACAGATGGAGTCCAGCTGTCTCAAAGGGGAAATAGGATTCTTGCCCACAAGCTGGTGAGGCTCATCGAGAGGACTTTCAACTAGGTTCGCAGGGCAAAGGGGATATAACCAGGCTCACTAGAGATGGGCCCAGGGGTGGCATGCCGGGGTTGGGGGTGAGATCGA